>Ga0209550_10001479_pt1 | contig 22461 bp, 22 predicted proteins | sample LauGreSuBDMM15SN_2_FD_187567 | JGI IMG/M metagenome (GOLD analysis project Ga0209550, IMG submission 187567) | Freshwater lake microbial communities from Lake Michigan, USA - Su13.BD.MM15.SN (SPAdes) (version 5) | ecosystem: Environmental > Aquatic > Freshwater > Lake | place: Lake Michigan... | reverse complement strand
AACTGTTATTTCAATATCATCTAACTTAATATGCTTTTTTTGGATTAAATCAATTAATCTGCCAGGGGTTGCCACCACAATTGGCACACCGCGTTTTAAGGCTTGAATTTGTTTTGAGTAAGAAAGTCCGCCTGCAACAACCTGTGAATTCAAATTAACTGACCGTGAAAGGGGCGCAATCACATCACTGATCTGCATAGCAAGCTCTCTGGTTGGCGATAAAACCAAAGCAAGAGGTCTCATAGAGGCAGCAGTTCTGCCAGCGAGCCTGGTCATCAATGCCAAACCAAAGGCAAGAGTTTTACCAGAGCCAGTCTGACCTCGACCTAAAATATCTTTTCCAGCGATTGCATCAGGCAGTGTTGCTTTTTGAATTGGGAATGGTTTTTCGATTCCAGAGGTATGTAACACGTTGGTAAGCGCAGCGTTAACGCCTAAATCTTTAAATGACATATATCAACCTATCAAGCCATGATGCGCGTCTTGGTGGTGATTTAAGATTAAGACTCGCAAAGAATCTGCAAAATGCAGATTGCTGGAAATACTTGAAGAATTTTACCTTACTTTTATTGCTTAGCTGTCCACTTACAAGCCCATCAAAGTGGCTTGTTTGTCGAAATTCACCACATTTTTTCTAACCTCTTCAAATGTTCCTATAGATAAAATATTGCCATCTTCAATGTAAACCACTTTATCTGCTTGCTTGACGGTTGAAAGCCTGTGAGCGATGAGAATAACTGTTATTTGGCCTCGCATATCATTAATAGAATCAGATATATCTGATTCTGATTGGCCATCTAGCGCACTTGTAGCTTCATCTAAAACTATCAACCTTGGTTTCGTTATCAAAGCCCTGGCTATTCCAAGTCTTTGACGTTGCCCCCCACTGAGATTTGTTCCTCTATCGCCAACCTTTGTATCCAGTCCGGTATTCAAACTTGTAACAAATTTATCCAAGTGTGCAGTTTTCAGAGATTCTAAAATTATGGGATCAGCGATTTCATTTTCATCATAACCTAAAACTATATTCTCTCTTATGCTCCCGTTTGAAATCATTACATCTTGAGGCACATATGCGATCGCCCCTGGCCATTTATCAATTGCGATCAGTGGTTGAGTTTTAGAAATTTCTATGGTTCCGGAATTTGGTCTGATAATTCCCAAGATTACATCTACTAGAGTTGTTTTGCCTGCCCCAGATGGGCCAACTATTGCAACTATTTCACCAGGTTCGATACTCAAGTTAACCGAATCTAATGCTTTTTTAGTTGCACTGGGGTAAGTAAAAGAGATTTTCTGTATTTCTATCGATGGCAAAAAATCTTTATGATTAGTTTCAAATTTGCTAGTTAAAGTTTCGGCTAAAGTAAAATCCTTTAATGATTCAATTAACTCAAGAGTTGGCAGAGCGCTTCCTGCAGCTACCCTACTTTGTATCGCATTAGACTGAATTCTTAAGATTGCTGGTGCGAGGCGAGATCCGGCAGCCATAAAAACTGCAAGTGTGGCAACGGCTCGTGAAGCGTCTTGCAACAAAAATTGAGTTGCACTTATTATTACTGCTCCAAGAATGACGCCTGACTCAATAACGTACTTACTAATGTTTGGCATAAATGAGTATTCGGCCAAGATATCAGCAAGCTCTAGCCTTCCATCGCTAATTTTCTTGGCGTAGAAATTTCGTCGATTTTTTACAACTAATTCTCGATATGAATTTACAACTTCTAATATTTTTTCATTACTCTTAACACTAATTCTTCCATTCTCCTTACCCAACCAATGTGCTCGCTTTGTCATACTCATATACAGTGATAATCCAAGCAAGCCGAAAAACACTATTGTTAAAAATGCCACTGTGGGATCCACAATAAACAGTCCTACTAATATAATTATTAATAATGTTATGTCGGATATTATTGTTATAGCAGCACCGATAACACCTAAAGTTATTGTTGTTACACCATATGTTAATGAATACAAAATTTCTTGACTTGATTTCTCTTGAACTTTCAATAGTGGCTGGGCTAGTAATTTTGAAGCGAGAATTCCTGTAATTTTTGCACCTCTTCTGCTTAGAAAATACAGGGCTCTCTTACTAACAATTACCGATATTATCGTTCTAATAATAAATAATGCTGCTGCGATCAGTCCTAAAATTGCAACTTGTTTCTGTATCGTGAAATCTTCAATTTCCAGAAGCTCAAGTGCCGCCCCAACTCTATTTCCTGGAGTTGTAGACTGAACTCCAGTCACTGCTAATGCGCCGACTAAACCCACCGCAGCAACACCGGCAAGATCTAGTAGGCCTAGTGAAGACTGTAAAATCGTTATAAAAGTTATTTTTCTTTTATCTCTTACATCTAGGGCATTTAAGGATCGAGATAGCGTTGATGAATGCCATCTATAATGCATTTTGTTAAACATTAGTGAATTATATTGAGTGTTATTGGATTTCACTCAAAGTATAAAGAGTTCCAAAATCTATATTGATTAACCGTGGAAACAATAAAGTTTAAAACCCTCTGGGAAGTGTCTTCAATTAAATACTCTGGCGGCACTTTCGTTGAAACTTCACTTTTCAATAGAATATCAATCGCCTGAATAACATTTTGTGGAGATGTCCCTGACATGATAATTGATCCAGCTTCAAGTGCTTCTGGCCGTTCCATTGAATCTCTTATAGTTATTGCCTTGAAACCTAGCATCGCAGATTCTTCGCTAATTGTTCCACTATCGGACAAAACTACAAATGCATTTTTTTGTAAGTGGTTGTAATCTGTGAAATTAAATGGTTCATGAAATAACACATTAAATTTTTGAGAAATACCGTTGGCGCTAATCTGTTTTTGAGTTCTGGGATGAGTAGATACCAAAATTGGTAATTTATAAATTTCGCTGACCTGCTCAAGCATAGAAATAAAAGATTCAAATCTAGATTTAAGATCAATATTTTCTTGCCTGTGAGCGCTGACTAGCACATACTCTTTCTGTTTAAGGTTTAGATTTTCTAGGATTTTTGAATTTTTGATTTTTTCAGCATGTATTGAGATAACTTCTTTGAGTGGGGAGCCGATTAAAGCTATCTTTCGAGGATGTATGCCTTCAGCAATCAAGTTATTTCGCGCAAGCTCTGTATAAACTAGATTGAAGTCAGCTGTATGATCCACAATTTTGCGATTGATTTCTTCTGGAACATTTTGATCAAATGATCTATTGCCGGCTTCTAAATGATAAACAGGAATCCCAAATCTTTTAGCTAAAATAGCGGATAGTGCTGAATTAGTGTCTCCAAGTATTACAACGGCATCGGGCCGATGAATATTAAATTCATTTTCGATAGAGACAAACAAATTGCCTAGAAATTTTCCTAAAGTAGGTTGGCCCCCGCCAAAATAATTATCCGGATCTCTAAGTTCTAGATCTTTAAAGAAAATGTCTTTAAGTAGTGGATCAGGGTTTTGGCCGGTATGGATTAATCTGTGTTGAAAAAAAACATCGAATTTCTTGATGATTTCTGACATTCTAATGATTTCAGGCCGAGTTCCAACGATAGTTGTTACTTTCAATTTTGTCATAGTTTTATTTCGGACATATATTTATTAAATTCAGGTAAAGTAGAAATTAATTTAATAGCCTCTTCCAAAGTTAATTGTTTTGTATTGCTCGACGTATAAGCTTCTGAAAAAGTTGGTACATCACGTCCTTTGTCAAAGTAAATCTGATAATCTAAATTTCTAGAGTCTAGTGGAACTCTGAAATAATCTTTGATTTCAAATGCCCTGGTTTTTTCCTCAGAACCTAATAATGCTTCTGCCATTTTCTCGCCGTGTCGAACTCCAATTTTAAGTATTTCCACTTTTTTCTTTAATATTTCAAATAGTGCCTCAATTATTGTGTTGACAGTGCACCCAGGAGCTTTCTTTACAAACAGATCCCCAGATTCTGCGTTTGTAAAGGCATGGGTTACTAAATCTACTGATTCGCTTAGAGACATCATGAATCTTGTCATGCCCGTATCCGTAACAGTGATCTTTTCACCTCGAACTATTTGGTTTATAAACAAAGGAATTACAGACCCTCTAGACATCATTACATTTCCATAACGAGTGATTGATATCCTGGTGTCACTTTTTGAGTTATTTCTGCCATAAGACTGTGCAACTTTTTCCATTAAAGCTTTGGTCATGCCCATGGCATTGATAGGGTAAACAGCTTTATCAGTGCTTAGGCAAACAATACCTTTAACCCCGTAACGATAACTGGCGTTGATAACATTATCGCTTCCATTTATGTTGGTTGCTGCTGCTTGCATTGGGAAAAACTCGCAAGATGGCACCTGCTTTAAGGCGGCGGCATGAAATACATAGTCTGAACCTTTTATAGCATTTTCTACGCTGTTTAGATCTCGAGTGTCTCCAATAAAAAATTTAATTCTTGAGTCTTTTAATTCGTTTCTCAAACTGTCCTGCTTATTCTCGTCTCTGCTAAAAATTCTAATCTCTGCGATATCTTTCTGGATTAAGTTTTTTACCATAGTCACGCCGAAGGAGCCCGTACCACCAGTTATGGTTACAATTGAATTTTTTGATAAGTTAGACATTTTTAGGATACTTAAGGTAAAGGCTAGAGCTTAGACCCAAAGCGCATACTCCTTTATCATCTCAATTATTCCTGGGGGATTATTGTACCCAGCATTTAGCCACAAATCACTATTAACCTGCGGATAGTTTGTTGCAAGAACTCGATTTATGGCCTTAGAACTTCTACCTTGAGTAATTCTGATATCACTTCTTTCAAAAGAATTGGCGATATTTTTTGCGAGCTCAAATTTGGTCACTGAATCTTTTGGAACTAAATGAAAAGTTCCATCCTTAAATTGCTCTCTTTTGATAATTCCATTCACTATTTTTGCAAAATGAAGTGTGGTTAATCCATTCCAGAAATGATCCGTGAATCCTTTAATCTCACTTTTGATACCTTGGTTCAAAACCCATTCAAGAAATTCAACTTTAGATTTTAACTCTCTGCCAATCAATGAGCACCTTAAGGTCATTAGGTTAGAATCGATGTGTTCGCCCAGTGCTTTTGAATATCCATAATAATCTACCGGATCTTTGGTATCACCTTCGACATAATCTCCTTTTTCGCCTGAATACACACAATCTGTAGCAATCTGAATGACCTTAAAATTTAACTCATGGGATAAATCTGTAAGTTTAATGGGAAATAGAGAATTAATTGAAATCAAGTCGCTTAAAGAATTAATATTTTTCTCATTTATTTTGTGCTTTATTAATCCTGCACAATTAATAACAAAGTCATAATTTTCTAAAGAATTTCTCAGATCATCTATATTACTTGAAACTATGTCAAATTGCTTGACAGAATTGCAACTGTTTATTTCCTTACTGTTTACTTCCAGAATTTGATGTTTTTCTTCTGAAAGATACCGACAGACGGCAGAACCAAGCATGCCTTGTGAACCAATAATCGCAATCATTGCCATCTCTTAATGGTAGGTTATTTTCATGTCTAAGTCCAAGTTATCAGTAATCACCGCTGTTTATAATGGCAGCAAATATATTGAGGAAACAATTGAATCTGTTTTACAAAATTGCGCTGAAATTGATTTTGAATACATAGTTTTGAATGACGGTTCGACTGATAATACTCTTGAGCTTTTAGAGAAATACAAAAGCAAGATTCGTATTATCAATAAAGAAAACTCTGGTGAGTCCGATAGTATTTCAATTGGATTTAGGGAGGCAGTAGGTGATTTGCTACTCGTAGTTAGCGCCGACGATCCATTGCTAAGCAAAAAATTATTTGAAAATGTGTTCATTGAGTTTGATCAAAACCTAAATTTGATGGCTATTTATCCAGATTGGCAAATGATTAATGCAAATGGAGTTGTTATAAAAGTTATTAATGTGCCTGATTACAGCGATGAGCTACTAATTGGAAGATGTGTAACTTTGCCGGGTCCGGGAGTAATATTTCGCAAATCAGCTGCCTTGAAATTAAACGGTAGAAACTCTAAATGGACATATGTGGGCGATTACGACTTCTGGTTGCGTTTAAGCAGACTTGGCGAAATCAAACACCGTGCTGAAGTATTGGCTCAATGGCGCCACCATCCTACATCAACCTCAGTTAGTAAAAGGGGTTTAAAAATGGCTAAAGAAAGAATTTATGTGATCGAGGATTTTGTTAACAACAATTTAATCTCAAAAAATCTTAAGAATATGGCTTTAGGAAACGCATACTACATGGCAGCTCGAATTTCTTATTTTGATAGAAATATTCCTGGAAAAAAATATTTGTTCTTATCATTCAAGCACCGAAAAGGCTGGGTAGAAGAGGCAAAAATTCATGAAATTATCTATATTTTGCTACTTCCGATGTCTAGACTAATGAACCCAACTGTGAATTTCTTTTTTGATAAATTTGGTAGGTCAAATTATGGAACGTAAGAAAATATTGATAATCGGAATGTATGACAGTATACATTTAGCGAGATGGTTAAAACAGTTCGAATATGAAAATGTAGACTTTATTCTATTCCCATCAAAAAAATTTAAAATGATTAATTCGGAACTAATTAATTTAGTAAAATCAAGTAATTTAGCAAAATTCAACTTACCTTGGCAATATAGTTTAATTTCAATTGCCGGCTACATTGATTTTTTCTTAAGCGTCTTGGGAAATCTCGTTGGCAAAAACTCTCGCAAAATCCGACTAAAGGGCATTCTTACAAGAGTTAATTTTGATTTCGTCCATGCACTTGAAATACAAGGCGCTGGTTATCTTTACTCTGAACTACCTAAAAATATTACTGACCGCAATAAACTAATTTTGACTAATTGGGGTAGCGATATTTACTTCTACAAAAATGATCTAACTCACAATAAAAAAATAACAAAAGCTGTTTCATTGGCTGCATACTATTCAGCAGAATGTCAACGAGATTATGATTTACTGAGGAACTATAAGTTTACTGGGAAAAAACTACCATGTATACCTAATAGTGGTGGGTTCACTTTAAAAGAGTTGAATTCATATAAAAAGCCAAGTAATCAAAGAAAACTATTGTTATGTAAAGGGTATGGTGGTTTGTTTGGCCGAGTTGAAATTGCACTGCCTGCAATAGAAAATGCTTTACAGTCTCAATCTGCATTTCATGTGTTTTTTTATTCTGTTACAAGCGATATTGAGCCTTTGATCAAAAAATTAATACTTAAATTTGATTCAAGGGTCAAATATTCAACAGTAAGGAAGCCTATTGCTAGGGACGAAATTTTAAAGTTATTTAGTGAAGCTTTAGTTTATATTGGATGTTCAAGGAGTGATGCAATCAGTACATCGTTTTTGGAAGCACTAGTCTATGGAGCTTATCCAATTCAAACAAATACATCTTGCGCAAATGAATGGGTGCATAGAGGAACAATATGTTCTGTAGTTTCCCTTGATTCGAGAAAAATCACAATTGAGTTAAATAAGATTACTAATAGTCCTAAATTGCTAGATAAGGCTCAAATGAATAATTTCAAAGTTGCACATAAACTTTTAAGTAGCGAAGAAATATACAAAAAAGCTTTAGTATTTTATAACTTAAGATGAGGAATAACATGAAGAGTCTAGCCCGCAAACCAATTAAATTTATTAGTGATAAATTTAAAAACTTTAATACAGAGATTTTCCCGCCGATACACTATTTTAAAAGTTTAGAAATCAAGAAGGAAATTTTAAAGAATTACGCTAGTTGTGACAAAATATTATTTGATGCTGTAAGCAATTCTTTGCCATCTTTGATTGGAAGAATTGGAGGAACTGAGGCAAGAGTTCTTGGTTGCTTAGTTGATTTAAAGTTTCATGAATCTAAATTTGATCCACTAGCTATGCTTTATAGTACAGCAATTTACCATCGTAGAGTTAAGCAATTGCAAAATGGTGCTGGAATTTTCCCGATAACCAATGAGTCAATGAGTTTTTTCCTTAGAGAATATAGTGATGCTTTTCTAAATTCTGATATATTTGGTTGTTGGGGGCACGCTTCAACTTGGAGTGAAAATTATTTCTTGAAAAACAAAGTTTTAGAACAAATCATCGTTCCTCATATGTCTACTGCCCCTTGGATACAAACCTATTCTGATAACAGTTCGAGTATCGAGCCTTGGTCTTATGGCCTTGAAGGGAAAAAAATTTTAGTGATTAGTGCTTTTTCAAAAAGTTTTAGTCACCAGCATAAAAATATCCATAAAGTTTTCCCAAATAATTATTATCCAAAATTTGATCCAATTTTTATCCAATCTCCGATGACTCAAGGCGGTGGTAAAGGCTCATGGATTACAGAACTGGGTAAAATTAAAGAAACAATGAGAGACTTGGATTTTGAAGTTGCATTAATTTCTGCAGGTGGGTATGCGCTGCCAATAGCAAATTATGTCAAATCACTTGGTAAAATAGGCGTAAATTGTGGTGGAGAATTGCAGTTATTTTTTGGCGTGCTTGGCAAAAGATGGGATCATAGTGTGAAACACCAAAAATATTTTAATAGCAACTGGATTAGACCAGATACTCAAGAAAGACCTAATAATTGGATGACTATTGAAAATGGGTGCTACTGGTGACATTTGATTATTCGTGTTTACGCTTAAAATTTAAGTCTAGAATTTTAGGCAAGAAATTATATTTTTTTTATTTGTATATTTTCGCTCGTCCAAAATTCCAAAAACTTAATGAGTTTTTCTTCAGAATATTGATAGGTTCCATGGGGTACATGAATTCTCCGGAAAATTTTAAACTAACCGGCGAACGAAAATTGCTACAAAAATTAGAAAAATTTAATTTGCGAGTTATTATTGATATTGGAGCAAATAAAGGGCAATGGAGTTCTATGGTGCTTGAAGAAACAGGGGCTCATATTTATGCTTTTGAACCTCAACGATTCCCTTACGTTAAATTAATGCAGTTGAGTATGATCTCTGGTGGGAGATTAAGCCCAATAAACTTAGCTCTCGGAGAAAATAGCAGAAGAATTTCAATAAATGTGCACAAAACTTCTGATGAACTATCATTCATTGGAAAAGAACTTCAAAACATGCCCTTGCTTGAGAAATCAGTAAAAAAGCAAGAAATGATCAAGATAAGTACATTAGATCTATTCGTTGAAGAATATTTCATTGATAATATTGATTTTATCAAAATTGATACTGAAGGCTATGAATACGAAGTGATAACCGGGGCGAATAAAACTATCAAGTCCCTCAAACCAAGATTTATCCAAATAGAAATGAACTGGCATCAATTATTTAAAGGCCATTCGCTCTATGAAATTTCTCAATTATTGCCTAAATATGAGCTATATCAAATTTTACCGTTTGGTAAAGTTCTCTACAAAATAGATTCGCGCCAGCCACTAAGAAATTTTTATCAATTATCAAATTTTTTGTTCGTTAGAGCTGGTACAACTTTTGGTTAAAAAGTTAAGGTTTGGATTGCAAGTGTACTTATCAAATAATGCCAATTATTATGCTGGAAAACCTGGTTTAGTAATGGGCTCTGCCCCAAGTGTTAGTGTTGCCAAGAATTTAGCTTCAGATATAGTTAAAATTGGTGTTGGTGATTTACCATTTCGGGCAAAGAACTTAGGCCCTTATGATTTTTGGATTAGCTCAAATGGATATTACCCACTTGCACATGATAAAAGACACTTAAGTCACATTCAAAAGTATTGCAAAAATTTTTTATTATCGCCTCAATCTTTGCAGCTAGTTGATAGAAAAAATTATACTAAGACCTTAGATCATATTAATTCTATATTGCCGAGTAGTAATGTAATAATCTATGATCAAACTCATTTTGGTGGTAATACCTGTTTCCCTAAAAATTATTGTTGTGATTTTTGGAACTACTTTGGGAATGAGACACCCTTACAGGATTTGCTTTCCGCCCAATATCAAACAAAAAATGCATATGGAATCACACATACAGTCGCAATGCATGGTTTCGCTTTAGCGGTTCTCTTAAAATTGAACCCAATATATATTGCTGGAATTGAATTACCCGTGACAGTTAAAGATTATAATTACTATCACTGGTGGAAAAATCCATTGCCTATAATGAGTTTACGGTTGCTAATTCAGCGGGCAATGAAACCAAAACTAAAAACTGATTTTGGAGGAAATGCCATAACTAGCACTCTTAGAGATTTTGAAAAGATTGCCAGAATGGCTCGAAAGGCAAATATTTCAGTTTACTGCCTGAACAAAACTAGCATTCTTGCTAAAGTCGATGGAATAGAGTATCGGTCGGTAACAGATAATGCTTGATAACAAAGGCGTCACTGTAATCACAAGAGCGCATGGCGATGGCCGATTTCTGAATGACACCATACTTAGTGTTTCTAATCAGAAACATCTTGGTCAATTCATCGTGGTTCTAGATAAACCATCGGATAAATTACTTAAAATTTGTGAAAACTATAAATCTAACCCGGTTATACAATTCATTGAATTGGACCAAAGTAATTTATCTCGAGCTATGAATATTGGCATCAGCAATGCAACCTATGACTTTATTGCAGTAATTGATAGCGACGATATTATGTTGGCTGATAAACTTTCAATTCAACTGGAGTTTTTATCTAAAAACTTGCATTATCCGGTAGTTGGTACGAATTTTTATGAAGTTAATAAGGTGGGAGAAAAAATCAGATATGTTGAAATGCCACAGATTACAAAAATAAATGATATCGATCGTCGTACGCCATGCCCAATAGCCCATTCCACAGTTATGTTTAGAAAGGATTTAATTCTCGAAATTGGCGGTTATAGTGAGAAATATGAATGGGTTGAGGACATTGAATTGTGGCTCAGAGTTAACAAGAGATTTGAGTTATATAACATACAAATCCCACTAACAAATTATAGGATTCATGACGCACAGAGCACTTCTGCTAATTTTCATAAAATATCTAAAACTTTAGTAGCCGCTAAAATTGAGAATGGTGTAATTTATAGAAAACAAACTGACTTAATTTCCAGCTTAAACAGCATAGAAGATTTTTACCAAACTAAAAATATGAATTTAATTTTAAAGTACTATATTTATTTGGAGATTACAGCGCTAAAATTGAACTCTTACCGTAAACAAAATAAGTGGGTAAGGTTCTATGTCATAAATGTTCTCAGGAAAATACTCAGTTTCTTCTGAAAATTTTCCTAATTGGTGTATTATGATTTGGTGGAGAAAATTTATAGAAAAATTGCAATTTATGCAAATTTTCCGCTTACTCCAACGCCTGGGTATATCAAATTTTTTAATGAAATTTTCACTAACAACGATTACATTTGTGTAGATGTAAATAACCCTAAAAGCGCAGAATTCGCTATTAGTTTTAATCACACAGCAAATAACTTAATTAAAATTATTGATTCAGGTATTCCCATAAAAAATCGAATTTTAGTTATGCTTGAATGTAAACAGATATTACCTGAAATGCATAGAGATGAAGTTCTTTCACAATACGGAATAATTCTCAGCCCAAGCTTGTATTGGGCGAAAAGTTTTAATCCACTATTTTTTAATTATCCGTTTCACCTTGATACACCACTTTTTCTAACACCCATCTCGTTGCGAAGATATAAATTTGGGTTGATACAAAGAAATAATTTTTCTTGCGTGAAGGGAGAATTATACACCTTAAGAAGGCAACTTATAAAAGCTTCGCAGGGGCAAATAGAAATTAGAGGAGAAGGATGGAATAAACCAAGAATTTATCAGGTGATAAACTACATTAAACTCATTAGATCTTATAGAAATATCTTAAAGATAAACGAGATTAAATTAATTCCAAGATACCTAGTGAAAAATGCAAACTATTTGCCTGTAAGGGATAAGCAAAAGTTTCTGGAATCAGTGAGGGTAGCAATTATAATTGAGAATGCCGCGGATTACATCTCAGAAAAATTATTCGATTGCTTTAGGGCAGGTACAGTGCCTGTATATGTGGGACCTTCGTTAGATGTTTTTGGTATACCGGAAGATTGCGTAATTACAGCAGAGTCAAATGCCAAAAATATAATTCACATAATGAATCATATTTCAGAGTTTGATCTCGTAAAAATACGTGAAAATGGATCAAGATTCTTGCATGGAAATGCAAGTAAATGGTCTGAAGAAAATGCCATGATTGGTCTAGCCCGAAGTATTATTCATGCGATTGAATAGCGAAATCAAGAAAAAGGGTTGGAAGCTACTTGAGTTTCCAAGATTTATATTTCCTAAGAAATTTACCCGTTTTGCTGATCCTGAACTTTTCTATATAGATAAGTTACTAAATCAGATTCAATTTGCAAAAAAGAGAAAAATGGTTGCATTAGATGCAGGGGCTGGTAATCAAAATAAGAAATCTTACATTACCGAAAAAGGGTATTTATATGAGTCTTGCGATTTTGAGAATGTATTTGAAGGTAGTTCTAAACTAGCACTAACTCATGTTTGTAGTCTTGATTCACTATCAATGAAAAATAGTACTTATGATTTATTGATCTGTGTTCAAGTTTTAGAGCATCTCAGCAGGCCTGAAAAATCTATTTCGGAAATGCATAGAGTTCTAAAACCGGGTGGCTTAATATTTTTGTCCACTAACTTTTTATATCCCAGACATGGTTCGCCTTATGATTATTTTCGGTTTACAGAATTTGGCTTGAAACATATCTTTGATAAATACAGATTTCAACTTATCTTAATTGAGTCGCATGGCGGATTTCCTGCTATGTGTGCACAGTTTTTCCATGAACTTCCTATTTATTTTAGAAATTATGTTATTTTTGGAAAAAGTGATCCTTCAAAAACACAAAAGCCAAAAATTAATCGCATACCATTTTTTGTATTGTCAATTGTTCCAATTCTTATATTGAATATCATCACTCAGTTTTTAGCCTTCTTTTGTCATGCTTTTGATAAATTAGATCATAATAAAAGATACACATTGGGTTACTCAATTATTGCCGCTAAACAGATAAAATAAACGTGAAATACATTTGCTTACTCTGTAGCGATATTAGTGTAGAAAAAGTATTATGCCTGCCTGAAAGTCCATTAGCGAACTCATTGCCCATAGACAATGTTGAAGTAGATTTCTATCCATTAGATTTGGGCGCATGTAAATCCTGTGGGCATATCCAGCTTACTTATATTGTTGATCCACAAGTGTTATTCACTGATTACCCTTACTTATCCAACAGTGGATCTCAGGCAGTTACTAGGTTAGATTTATTAGCAGATAGTTTAGATAGTATATTTACTACTAAAGAAAAAAGCTTGTGATAGAGATCGGATCAAATGATGGATACTTACTTAAACAATTTAAAAATAAGGGCTGGCTAGTTTTAGGCATAGATCCCTCAGTAAAAGCTGCGCGTATTGCTAACGAGAACTGTGTAGAAACTATATGTGATTTTTTTTCACCAGAGATTGCAAAGAGAATTTCAATATCTCATAACAATCCTGATTTAATTATTGCCAATAATGTATTGGCCCACACAGATAAAATGAATGAGATTTTCTCTGGAATTACAAAGTTAATGACAGCAACATCACCTAATTTTCCTCCCGCTAGATTGAAAATAACTCCGCGATCATCAGAAAAATACTGAGGGATTCTAATTATAGGATAACTCGAAAAATCCTGTTCAGTGAAATAAGATTTTAGTTCTCTTGGGATATTAATTGGCATCTCCTTAGAATTCTATACCGGATTAAACTTATACACTATATTATATGTGTATGAAAAATAAGTATATCGTATTAGATCGCGATGGTACTTTAATTAAACATTTCCCATATCTTAAAGATATTGAATTGGTGCAAATCTTGCCTTATGTTGTGGACGGATTAAAATTACTAAGAAATTTAGGCTATAGCTTTGGGATCATTTCTAACCAATCGGTAATTGGCAGGGGCCAGGCCTCGGAAACAACAGTTTCGTCTATTAACAAGAAAATATCTGAAATGCTAGGTAACTACGGATTAGAAATTAAATTTATCTACTTTTGCCCTCACTCTCCTGATGATAATTGTTTATGCAGAAAACCACTACCTAAATTGGGGATTGAGGCGATTCACGCTTTTGGGATTGACACAGAATCTAGTTTTTACATTGGAGATTCAGAATTAGATATGGAATTTGGCAAAAATATTGGACTTAAAACGATTAAATTGCCTGGAGTTTTATCCTATAATGGACAAATGGATACTTATGCAAACCATTTATTAGATGCAGCTTTAATTATTCAGAATCGATTTCATAAATGAAATTTTGTTTTAGGTTTTTAATCCTTGAGAAAATAATTTCTTGATGTTGACAGTATTAGTAACTGGAGGGGCTGGTTATATTGGTTCTGTATTAGTATCAGAATTACTAAACAAAAGATATAAAGTTATTGTAATTGACAATTTTTGTTATAAACAAACAAGTTTATCTCACTTAGTCAGGGACAAAAATTTAGAAATTATTTTTGCAGATGTGCGTGATCAAAGCTTAGTTTTGGAATTTTTGAAAAAAGCCGATGTAATAATTCCGTTGGCAGCAATAGTTGGTGCGCCGGCATGTGCAAAAGACCCAATTACTGCGACCTCTATCAACAAAACCTCAACATCTTGGCTTGTAAATCAGATTTCTAAATCTCAGCAAATTCTTATGCCCACTACAAATAGTGCATATGGTATTGGTAGTAACCTGAATTACTGTGATGAATCTTCACCCTTAAATCCATTATCTTTGTATGCTAAAGATAAAGTCTTTATTGAAGAGTTATTAATGGAAAAAGAAAATGCTACAAGCTTCAGATTGGCAACAGTTTTTGGAATTTCGCCAAGAATGCGACTGGATTTGCTTGTTAACAACTTCGTATATAGAGCCCTAACGGATAGTTTTCTAACTTTATTTGAAGGTCACTTTAAGAGAAATTATGTCCATGTCAGCGATGTTGTAAAAGTGTTTATGTTTGGGATTGAAAACCCAGACCTCGTTAGAAACCAGATATTCAATTTTGGATTGAGTGAAGCAAATATATCTAAAATTGAATTATGTGAAAAAATCAAGAGATTTATTCCGAAATTCGTTTTTCAAGAAGATGAATTTGCAAAGGATCCAGATCAAAGAAATTATATAGTTTCAAATAAAAAGATAGAGGCAATTGGAATGAATGCTAAAGTTACACTTGATGAAGGAATTAGTGAACTAATTAACGGTTTAGGAATGTTTACATCCCATCCCTATACCAATTTATAATAAATGATTATTACAAGAACGCCTTACAGAGTATCAATGTTTGGTGGTGGGACAGACCATCCTAAATGGTTTAAAGAGAATGGCGGCTCTGTAGTTTCATTTTCAATAAATAAGTATTGTTATATAAATTTGCGCGAGCTTCCGCCCTTTTTTTCTCATAAGTTTCGAGTTGCTTACTCAAAGGTAGAGGTAACGCAAACAGCTGAAGATATTTTGCATCCGGCAGTGAAAAAGGCTTTCACTAAATATGCAAATAATTTAAAATTAGAACTGCACCACCATGGGGACTTGCCAGCCCAAAGTGGAGTTGGTTCTAGTTCAGCTTTTGCAGTTGGCTTAATAAAGTCTCTTTTTGCAATAAATAATCTTGAGATTGATAATCTTGAAATCGCCAAAGAAGCAATAACTTTTGAACAGAGAGATTTATTGGAAACTGTCGGCTCCCAAGATCAAATAGCTTGCGCCGTTGGGGGGATTAACCATATTGAATTTCAAAGAGATGAAATGTGGAAAGTAAACAAGATTAATTTAGCAGCTAAAAATCTTGAAGACCTCGAGTCCAGAATAGTTTTAATTTATACGGGAATTCCTCGATTGAGTTCAGATATTTCGAATGGGTTGCTGGATAAACTAGAAACTAAATCAAAATTGATGATTAGAACTAAGGAGTTAGCAGAAGAGTTTAACCAGATTTTGTTGAACAATAATGATTTGAATTATGTAACCGATATGTTGGTAGAAAGTTGGGAAATAAAAAAGAAATTAAACCCTTACTCCGTCACTAATACTCTTGAAGATTTTTATCAAATGGCAATTCGTAAAGGTGCTAAAGCAGGTAAAATTCTGGGGGCTGGTGGTGGTGGATTCTTTCTATTTTGGGTAGACCCTAATTCAAGAGAGAATTTTATTGAAAATATGAATTCATTTGTTCATGTTCCAGTGAAAATTGATTTTGAAGGGTGTACACAAGTACTTTAGAGTTTCTCTAATTATGAGTATTTCTAAATTCTCATCAAAAAAGAATTTTTAGGTATTTAACAGACACAAAATCATAGAATGATGTATTATGAGAAGTATAAAGAGGAGTAAAATGAAGGAACACGGGATTAAATGGCCGTTAATGAGTAACAATTTATCGCGAAGTGATCTAAATTCGGTAATAAAGTTGCTTGAAAATAATGATCCGAAACTCACTAATGGTCCGGCGGTAAAAGAATTCGAAGAACAATGGTCTAGGTGGCTTGGAGTTAAATACTCCGTAATGTTAAACTCTGGAGCTTCAGCCAATGATTTAACTATGCTTGCACTAAGAGAAATTACAGGAACTGGCGAGGTCATTGTTCCTGCTTTAACTTGGGTTTCTGATATAGCTTCAGTGATCCATGCTGGTCATAAACCTATTTTTGTAGATATAAATCCTAAAACTCTGGGGATGGATGCTGATTTGATATTAAACTCGATCACGCCGAAAACTAAAGCAGTTTTTTTGACTCATGTTCTTGGATTTAATGCGCTCAGTGATAAATTACTTTTAGAACTTGCAAATCGAGGTGTTATTTTAATCGAAGATGTTTGTGAATCTCATGGAGCTAAGCATAATGATCGAAAAGTTGGAACTTTTGGGTGGGCTTCTAATTTTTCTTTTTATTATGCTCATCATATGACAACTATTGAAGGCGGCATGATTTCCACAAATGATTTGGATTTGTATGAAATGTTGCGAATAATGAGGTCGCATGGAATGGCTAGAGAGGCATCTCTAGATAAAACCAAAGAATTTTATGCGCAAAAATACCCTGACTTAAATCCAGATTTTATTTTCTTGTACCCTTCACATAATATGAGATCAACTGAAATCAATGCAACTCTCGGATTGTCTCAACTAAAACACCTAGATAAGAATATTTCATTAAGAAAAACTAATTTTGACGAATTCTTGAAATCAATCGATGGTGATGTTTTCAGAACAGATTTTAACATTGAAGGAAATTCAAATTATGCCTTTACTTTAGTAATGAAAAACCCAGATATCGCTCTAAGAGATAAAATTGAAGATATACTTAAGATAAAAGGGATTGAGTTTAGAAGAGGGTTGGCAGGGGGTGGTAATCAACTTAGGCAACCATATTTAAAAGCTATTGAAGGAATACCAACGCCCGAATCTCTTCCCAATGTTGACTTTATTCATAACTTTAGTTGGTACATCGGTAATTACCCAAATATAAATTCTGAAATTTATATTGAACTAAAAGATCTTGTAGATAGACTTAGATAAGAGAAGGCTCTTCAATAATCTTTCGCTTTAATTTAACTTTAGTCATTTCTAGAATATTTCTTGCTGCAGTGGCCCCAAATTTTTCTTCAATTCTTTTTAGAAATTCATGGTTTGTATGATAAGTGGTGAATGCTTTGTCTCTGAATTCCAATACCTCTGCTGCGGATAGATACTCTGTTGGCATAGGTACGGTTTCATAGGAATGAAATGAGTATCCTTCATAACTTTCAGGCATATTGTAGTTATTTTGAATGGCTTGTTTGTAAAGAGCGCTTCCCGGTAGGGCCATTGCAGCATACATATTCCAACCAGAAGTACAAAGTTCCAATGAAAGGTCTAGTGTTTTTTGCATCAACTCGCTATTTTCACCTGGTAACCCGACTATATAGTTTGCCATAACTTCAATATCTGCTTCATGCACGTATTGAATAACCTTTTTAATATCTACATCTTCAAATTTTCCTTTAGAAATTTCTAAACGTACTTTTCTGTCGGCACTTTCTATCCCAAGACAAAGCCATTTTATCCCTGCAGACCTGACAAGACTTAAAAATTCAGGATTTTTAATAGTATCGACTCTTGAATATGCCCACATTCTAAGCTCTTTTGCATATTCTCTTGACGCTATTAATTCGCAAAGTGGCACATAATATTTGCGATTAAGTAAAAACATTTCGTCAACGATCCTTATTGTTCTTACGCCTAGCGCAGCTAATTTATCAAATTCTTTAATAATAAATTCGGGAGACCAAAATCGCATTTTGCTATAATTGCCTGCCACACCTACTTCTTCTTCGTTATTTCTATTAATAATATTTATCATGCAAAAAGAACAGGCAAACATGCAACCAAGAGAGGTTTGAATGGCAGCGTATGGACTTCTTTTCTCCTCCACATACTCACCATGCCACATTGGTGCCCTATATAAATCAAGTGGGTTATTTATGTAAGGTAGCAAGTCCCAAGCGTAACCTGGTAAATCCAAATCCATCCTTTCGGTTGGCACAACCTCTTCTGCGGGGTTTATTACGACTTTATCTCCATGCCGCCAGACTAAACCCTTTATATTACTAATTGATTCCATATCTATAGACTCTAATTTTAAGACATTCCATAAAGCATAGACTCCTTCATTTGTAAATCCAAAATCTATAGATAGCTCATCTTCTAATGCTTTTTTTGGCAGTGCTTGAATGTATGATCCGATATAAGAAATAATCGATTTTGGAAATCCATTTTTAATAAATTTTGAAGTCCTGGTAGCTCCTGCCATTCCAGCTGTACCTGCATTTACATTTTGCCCATAAACGACCATGCATATTAGTCGCGGTTTTAACTCTAAAAGTTTCTTGAGAATTCCTTCATCAGTTAACTTCTCTGCATTAGCATCAATAATTGCAGTAGAAAAGCCTTGTGACCTTACTGACTGTGCCAATAAAAGAGCCCAGGTTGGTGGTTCAATCGCAACTAGTTTATCTGCTAGCCCTTGGTATAAGTTGGAAGCATTTGAGGGGTTTATAAAAACTATATCCATAATTTATTTTACAACATTTCTTTGAGATTCAACAAATTCTTTAATTCTTTGAACAATATGCGTTACTCCGAGACCATTGTTGTCTAGTAGCTGGTCTCTGGTACCGTTTTCAAATACATAAGCTGTTTTCAGGCCAAGGCGCAGAGCATAAGTTTGGAATTGACGATCTGACAAACCTTCAATAATTGCCGCACCGAATGCTGCGCTAATTGCTTGCTCTTCAATAGACACTACAAAATTTGAGCCATGCATACTATTAATAATGAAATCTATATTGAGGGGTTTTATTCTAATCACGTCTATTATTTGAATGTCAATTCCATGTTCTTTCTCTAGAATTATACTCGCATCGTAAGCTCTTTCAAGCAAATATCCGCTCGTTAAAACTGTCACTTTAGAATTTTCTTTCGATAAGCTATATTCTTTAAACATTTGATTACCTAAATTAATTACCTCGGAATATGTACTGTTTGATTTATAGTTACCGACATATTCGCTTACAGTTCTTTCCAGTCTTACATAACGTAGTTTTGGTACATTAATTGTTAGGTTAACAATTGGCTGAATTAACCCAAGTGAGGATGGGGAAAATATTTCAATACTCTCAATTGCTCGCATGTAAGCCAAATCTTCAGTAGGCTCGTGAGCTGGCCCAGCTGGGGCGTAACCTAGCCCAACTCCTGCTCCAAGGATCGTTATTGGATTTTGCGCCATCGCACATGAATACCGAATTTGTTCAAAACACCTAGCTACCCAACAAGCCATCATGTAAACATATGGTTTCTTACCTGCTCTGGAAAGTCCAGCCGCTAAATTTATTGCATTTTGTTCGGATATACCAGCTACTATAAATTGATTTGGTAACTCTTCGCGCCATTGATCAAGGGCTGGAGCACCCATATCAACAGAAATGAAAATGATACTTGAATCTTTCTTAGCTTCTACAAAGAGTTTCTCGATAAACTCATCCCGTTGAGTTTTCAATTTAAATCCTCTAACATTTTCTTGATTACATTCTTATCTTTCGGGATAATGGTATGAAATTCAGCTTTTCCCTCCATAAATGGAACTCCTTTGGATTTAATTGTGTTGAGAATGATTACCGTTGGATTGGTTGGTATAGTTTGAAACACTTTTCGTAGTGAATTGAAATTATGACCATCTGCAATTAGTACTTCGAACCCAAAACTTGTAAATTTCTCACTTAATGGCTCTAATTTTAACAGGATCTCTGTCTCACCTAATATCCCTAAGCCATTCCTGTCCACAACTAATACTAAATTATTTAATTTGTTGTGAGCAATAAACAAAAGCGATTCCCAAACAGATCCTTCGTACAGCTCTGCATCACCTAGTACCGTAACAATTACTTTCTTTCGGTCTGCCCATGCCAGGCCGGCTGCATAGCCAATTGCGTTACCAAGTGATCCTCCAACAAATTCACATCCTGGAATAGTTTGGTCTGGATGGAGTCTTAAAATTCCATCTGGTTTACAGTATTTTTCTAATTCTAATAAAGGAAAATAGTTTAAATCTGCCAAAATTGGATATACCGCCGGACCTCCGTGGGCTTTTCCAAAAATAATTTTTCCTGTTTTATGGTTAAAAAAAGTTTCTTCGTCGTAGTAAAGCGAGACTAATGCGTCAACTAAACTTAAGGAGCTGGCTAAATGCCCAGCGCCTGTGCTGGTTTTAAAGCGAATTATCTCTTTACGAGTATCTTTTGCTTTTCCAACCAAGAATTCATTAGAAGTCATGACAGTATTATACTCCTTAAGTCAAAATTTAATTGTATTTCTAAACTCGAAAGCTTTTTTTATTCCTTGTTCAAGTGATGTTAGTGGTTTCCAGCCAAGCCCTCTTAATTCACTTCCGTCAATTAACTTTACTGATGTCCCATTTTTTTCGCTGCTAGAAAACAATACTTCCCCGGAATAACCCGAGATGCTTTTTATCAAATTGGCTAATTCACTTATAGTAATACTTTCACCCCCAGCAACATTTAAAATGTTTTTTTGATATAAATTATCTTTAATAACTCTCAAAACAGCCATAGCTAAATCGTCCGAGTGTAAAAATTCTCTTACCGGCGAGCCATCTCCCAATAATGTTATTGATTTCATATTTAGTAGTTTCGCTTCCGTAAATTTATTTATTAATGCAGGTATTACATGAGCTTTATGTGTTTCAATTTCTAAATTATCTCCATATACATTTGTAGAGATAAGCGAAATATAATTTAGCTTAAACTGATCTCGTAAGGCATTAACCATCACAATACTTGCAATTTTGGCTGTTGAGTAAGGCAGGCTGGATAACTCCATTGGGGAGGTAAACAAATCTTTGGGTAAAGCAGGTCTCAATAAGTTAGATGGATAAACGCACGCTGGTACTAAGTTAATAAAGTATTTTACGTTGAATTTTGGCAATGATTCAATTACATTGAGTATAATTCTAGAATTTGTAAAAATTAATTCTGAAGATTTGCTTATGTTTTTCTCTATTCCTCCAACGACTCCAGCCGCTAGAATACATAAATCAGGTTGACACTTATTAAACATCTGGTATACGGCATCAAAATTAGTTAAGTCATAATCATTCTTGCTAACCACAGAAACTGTAAAATTAGTTTCGGTGTGTAATACTTTTTTGATTGAACTAGCCACCAACCCATTGCCAAGTAAAAGAATTTTCATCGATTGTGCTATCTCATGCTATTCGATAGCGACATTACTATTTCCGTTGCTAAATGAAATAAGATTTATATTGTATCTTTTAGTGCTCAGCACATGTTGTGTCAAGTTAAATGATTGGATTGGATTATTAAATTGTAGATCTAGCACTTCAATTCCTTCATTATTTTCCGTAACCAATTCTATTTGTTTTATTTCAACCACAGCTTTCCCATCTTTGGAAGGATGATTTGGAGTCAGCCATTCAATGAAATAAGGTTGTTTAGAATTGTTGATGGTGTCTAGTAATCCCACTTGCTTCCATTTTAATTCTGTTCCATCTGGTCTACGACGACTACCCTCCACCGCGTTTCTACCTATTTTTTCTTCTATATCCTTAATGTTTTTTACAGCCACTACCCATGCAAGCCAACCTCCCCCTTCTTCTGCTTTACTTTTCACCGCTTTGCCAAAAGGTGTTGTATCGGTTGCTGGGTGATCCATTGGACAAACAACTTCGATGTATTGGCCATTTAGTAATGGAGCAGTAAAGTTTCTTGTGCCAAATTTTGGATGAATTCCACCATCAACGAATGCGGTTCCAATCTGTGAACCTATTCGATTAACAACATCAGAGATCTGATCGTGGGAAGCAACATAGGAAACATGGTCAAGACGCATG
>Ga0209550_10001477_pt1 | contig 22471 bp, 19 predicted proteins | sample LauGreSuBDMM15SN_2_FD_187567 | JGI IMG/M metagenome (GOLD analysis project Ga0209550, IMG submission 187567) | Freshwater lake microbial communities from Lake Michigan, USA - Su13.BD.MM15.SN (SPAdes) (version 5) | ecosystem: Environmental > Aquatic > Freshwater > Lake | place: Lake Michigan... | reverse complement strand
ACGTTTTTTGATCTCACTTACAACATCAAGAAAGCGATCTGGACGCTTGATTTGTGTTACACGTCCTATGAACGCACATTGTAATCGCTCGTTGTTAAGTCCGAAAAATGTCAGGACATCACTTTTAGAAGGGAAATTTCCTATGGTCAGGCCTGGTGGCATCAACCCGAATTTTTCCTTAGAACCAATTCCCGCTTCCAATAAATCTTGACGTACCTTATTTCCTACGGCAAGTAGTTGCTGAGTGGCGAAAGCCAAATCTTTTTCTGCAATTACTACAAGCATTCGCTTAAAGGTTCCAAAATAGCCATTGAGTAAATGGCCATGGAAAGTGTGCACACGTACTGATTTTTGAAGTGAGACCAGCGATGCAAGCCGTCCTAAAAAGCCGGCCTTTGCAGTATGAGTGTGAATAATGTTTGGCTTAAATTCACGAATCGCTTTAACCAAGGAAAGAAATGCCCTAATATCCCCACGTAAACTCACGCGTCTTCCCAATCCATCAATGCGAATGGCCTTGATGTCAGTTGCAACAGAATCTAAATAGTCAGCTTCATCTGTTGCACAAAATCCTGTGTATAGGCGATGTTCAAACTCATTGCCATTAAAGCCTCGCATGAGTCCTGAAACTTGAACCGCTGGGCCACCGACATTCATACGGGCAATAATGCGCATCACCCTAATGGGGCTCATGACATTTGGTTTCATTAGCCAATCTTCCCTTATGCAAGCCCTCAATAAGTGAAATCAGACCCAGCTAAGGGGGCGTGCACCGGAAAGCCCCTCAATCAAGTTAGGATTCCAACTGTGAGTCCCCAAGTGAGCAGAGTTTTAGCCATTATCGGCCAAGGCTATGTTGGCCTCCCCTTGGCGATGGCAGCTGTTGACGCTGGCTGGACGGTCATAGGTATCGATAATTTTGAAGCCAAAGTCGCCCAGATCAACTCTGGCAAAAGCCCGGTTGAAGATATTTCAGATACTCAACTGCAGACTGCACTCACAAGCGGGGCATATAGGGCAAGCACTGATTTCTCCTCTGTAGCCAAAGCGTCAGTCATCACGATATGCGTTCCAACACCGTTGGATGAAAAGCGCGAGCCAGATCTCTCATTATTACAAAGTGCAGCATCTGCGATTGCACCGTTTGTTTCAAATGAAACTCTAGTTGTGAGTGAATCAACCTCCTATCCGGGCACTTTGCGAGAGATCATTATCCCTATAGTAAATTCACTTAAGCCTAAAAACTCCGCTACCGTTTATTTTGCAAGTGCACCCGAACGCGTAAACCCTGGAGATCCAGTTTGGAATCAGAAAAATACGCCTCGTCTAGTGGGTGCGGTTGATACTGTATCACAAGATAAAGCGCTCGCCTTTTATCAATCAATATGTGAAGCAGCAGTCTCGGTTTCAACACCCGAAGTTGCAGAGGCAGCCAAACTTCTTGAAAATACATTTCGCTTAGTTAATATTGCATTGATTAATGAGTTCACGCAGTTATGTGCTTCTACAGGAATCAATGTATATGAGGTTATTGATGCAGCATCAACAAAACCCTATGGGTTTATGCCATTTAAACCAGGTATTGGAGTTGGCGGACACTGTATTCCTGTGGATCCCTTGTACCTGACATGGTGGGCTCGCCAAAATGGTGGGCATGCTGAGTTTGTGGAATCTGCAGATCGAATCAATCATGAGATGCCAAAGTATGTTGCTAAAAGAGCCATAACAATGGTTGATTCTTCTGTCGTCAATCCCAGAATCTTAATACTCGGAGTTGCATACAAATCTGGGGTGGGTGATGTACGCGAAACACCCGTTTCAAAACTTCGGGATTACTTAATCGCGCTTGGGGCTGAAGTTGCTTGGCATGATCCGCTAGTGCCAGTCTGGGAAGGCGTTGAGCCCGTTGATTTAGATTGGAAATGTGACCTCGCAATTCTTGCTACGAAGCAGCCAGGAATGGATATCGAGAAATTATCAGATAGAGGCATTCCAATTTTAGACTGTACAAATTCGATGAAGAAAAAAAATCGAGTTAGTTCGCTCTAAAGACTATTCTTCATCTCGGCAGAGATGTCTCTAATAATAGTTGATAAATTGCGCTTGGGTTGCCAGCCCACTAATCCCTTGATTAAATCGATATTAGGAACTCGGCGTTCCATATCTTCAAAACCGTCACCATACGCTTCCAAATATGGAACATAGGTAATTTCACTTAAGGAATTGGTCTCGGCGATAATCTTTTGTGCCAAATTGTTGATAGAAATCTCAAAATCATTTCCAATGTTTATAACTTTACCGATTGTATTACTAGTAAACGCGATTGAAACTACTGCATCTATAACATCATAAACATGCGCGAAACAACGGGTTTGGCTACCGTCACCATAAACAGTAATTGGCTCATTAGCTAATGCAGCCTCAACGAAGCGCGGCACAACCATCCCATAAGCGCCAAGTTGACGAGGTCCAACTGTGTTAAAAAATCTTACAATTCTTGTTTCTAAGTTTTTTTCAACAAAATATGCATAGGCTAAAGACTCATCGATAGCCTTTGCTTCGCTATAAGACCATCGTAATGTAATTGGGCTCCCAAGTATTCGATCATCACTCTCTTTAAGTGAGTCAGAAATATTCTTACCGTAGACTTCGCTACTGCTTGTTAAGAAGACTGGGGTGTTTGTTGTATAAGCTGCCTCAAGTACATTTTCGGTTCCACGAATATTTGTTAATAAACTTTCAAGTGGGTTAGAAACTATGTTAAAAACTCCTACAGCTGCGGCAAGATGAAAAACATAGTCTGCATCGCGAATTAACGGGGCCAAAATCTGATTATCAAGAATTGACCCCTGAATCAGATCGAAGCCCCCTTTGGTTTTAAGCAATGCCAAATTTGAAGCACGCCCCGTGGAAAAATTATCAAGTGCTGTTACGGTATGTCCGTCACTAATTAGCCGTTCACACAAGTGGGAGCCAATAAACCCAGCCCCACCGGTCACCAGAATTCGCATAGGAGTATCTTAGAGGGAAATTGTAATTAAATTGAAACGCACACCCAAAAGGAGAAATTACAGATTTGTTTGAAGTTCCTTAGATTAAAGGGTCCGGATAGCCTCAGCAATTCTGTTCGCTCCAGAAAAATCAATTAACCCAGTAGAGTTTGAGATAATTTCTGATCTATAGGCTGACGACTCAACGAGATTACGGATTTCAAGATGGTCAATTAACCACTTATTGGATGACTTTCGAAATCCGATTTGTGCAGCCGCGCCAAGTTTTCCGAGGGAATCATAGGTCTGCTGTTGGTTTTCAACTGCACAGGCTACACCAACACAAAAGCCTCGGGCTATGAATTCAAAGCTAGAAGTACTTGCAGTCGTTAGAATCAAATCTGTATTTTGTGTGAGCTCATCAAGCTCCGGACCGATTTCTATATATCGAAATCTGGAATCTCTAATCTCTTCAGTGTTGAGATTAGAGAAGAGCAAAACTTTAAAATCATGTGTAAAGGCGTGAAGGATTTTTGCAATTTCGGTAACCAAGTTATAGGGATCCGAACCGCCTGCCACCACGGCAATATTCAGCACTTTATTATCGGAATGCGTTTGCATTTTATAGTTCACAAGTGATTTCCTGAAGGGTATATACCTTGGACCAGCAAGAATTGGAGTGGTTGAATCACTTTCCCAATCAGGATTCAAGCCAGGGTGCATCTTTAGACTACAGCGATAGTCTGGAGTTAATTCGTCGGCAATAACGACGATACGGAACCAATTTATTGGCGCTATAAAAGGATCATCTTTTGAAATAGTGTACGAGTCCAAGATGAGTACATCGGAATCTTCCTGTGGTATAAAATTTGTTTGGATTTGATGGATTTCAGTAAATCCGATTGCCTCAATTCGGTCGGTCACCCAAGTCAGATTCTTTATTTGCCCAACGAAAACAACCTCTTCACCCAGAGCGATTAATTCTTCAGCGATAGCCGACGAGCGCATAACGTGCCCAGATCCAATAGCCTTCGAAGCGTCGGCTCGAAAAACATATCTCATAGGGGTAAAGGGTATGCTCTATCCATAGAGTTGCGGGTAGTCCGCCAGATAGACAGGAGGTTCGGATGTCTCAGCTAGACGGCGCTTCAGTACTAATCACGGGTGGAACAGGCTCATTGGGCAAATCCTTAGTTGATTTCTTATTGTGGCAAACCAAAGCCCGCAGGATTGCTATTTTCTCTCGGGACGAACTCAAACAACACAACTTGCGCATTGAATTTCAGGATAATCCCCGACTTCGCTGGTTTCTAGGAGATATTCGGGATTTGGACAGATTGAAGCGCGCATTTCACGGAGTCGACTACGTAATTCACGCAGCAGCTTTGAAGCAAGTAGACACTGGTGAGTACAATCCGATGGAGTTCATAAAGACAAACGTACTCGGGAGCCAGAATGTAATTGATGCGTCAATCGACGCAGGTGTAAAGCGCGTAGTTGCCCTTTCAACAGACAAAGCCTCATCTCCAATTAACCTGTATGGGGCGACAAAACTGACAGCAGACAAATTGTTTGTAGCTGCAAATAATTATAGCTTTGCCTACGGAACTACATTTTCAGTTGTGCGCTATGGAAACGTAATGGGTAGTCGGGGATCAGTGATCCCGTACTTTCAAGAGATTTCTGCTCAAGGAAAACCCCTGCCCATTACAGATTTGAGAATGACTAGATTTTGGATAAGTTTAGAATCAGCAGTTCAATTTATCATCGATTCACTTAATATGATGGAGGGTGGCGAACTCTACGTTCCAAGGATCCCAAGTATGAAGATAGTCGATCTTGCCCGAGCAGTTGCCCCCGAAGCCGAGCTACAAGAAATTGGAATGCGCCCAGGCGAAAAATTACACGAAGAAATGATTTCAGCTGACGATAGTCGTCGCACTTTTATCTTGAAGAATCGCTTTGTCGTAACTCCAGTTGTATCAGAGTGGGGCTATCGAGAACCAAATGGTGAAAGAATGCCTGAAGGTAAGGCATATAGATCAGATACAAACGATTTTTGGATGTCAGAATCAGATATCAAGAATTTTATCAAGAACCTCTGATTTGCAATGATTCCTTACGGTCGCCATTCCATCAATGATGAGGATATTACTGCTGTTGTTGAAGCCCTAAAAAGTGATTGGCTTACCACTGGCCCTTTGGTGGAAGAATTTGAATTAGAGTTAGAGCGCATTACCGGCGCACCATGTATATCTGTGAGCTCTGGAACAGCTGCCTTGCATTGTGCATATGCGGCTATCGGGCTTAAACCTGGCGATGAAGTAATCACACCACCAATTACCTTCATTGCTACACAAGCAACAGCAGCGTTATTTGGTGCGACCATTGTCTTTGCTGATGTTCAACTTGATACAGCCAATATCGATCCGAAAGCTGTTGAGGCAGCAATAACACCCAGGACCAAAGCCATTGTTGCAGTCGATTATGCTGGTCACCCAGCCGACCTAGACGAACTAAAGGCAATAGCGAATAAACACGGTGTCTATTTGATTGAAGATGCCGCTCACAGTATTGGATCGTCCTATAAGGGTCGCACGATTGGGTCAATTGCAGATATAACCACTTTTTCTTTTTTCCCAACCAAGAATGTAACTTCAGGTGAAGGGGGTGCGATTGCTTCGATACACCCAAATTTACTGGAGAGAGCAAAGAAATTTTCAAGACAAGGTTTAGTACGTAATCCTGGAGATTTCAAAATAAAAGATCAAGGTATCTGGCATCAGGAAGTTCATGAGTTTGGATTAAATTATCGGTTGCCTGATGTTTTGTGTGCGCTAGGGATAAGTCAATTGAATCGACTCCAAGAATTCAAAGAAAAGAAAAAAGTAATTTTTCAGAGTTATGTCAACCATTTAGAGGAAAGCAAGTCTCTTGAACTTCCTCATGAGCGTTCTGGGATGAATACAAATTGGCATCTATTTCCGGCACGAGTTGATCCTCGAAAGAGAACAGCAATATTTTCTGGCCTAAGAAACGCAGGAATAGGGGTCCAGGTGAACTATATTCCCGCATACTGGCACCCAGTGTTTATCGATAAAGGATTTAGAAAAGGAATGTACCCAAATAGTGACTTATTCTACTCCCAAGAGATTTCATTACCCATGTATTCTGAGTTACTCGAAAAAGATGTAGAGTTCATTGCAAAAATGTTAATTTCTCAATTGTGATGTTTTTCAAAGATAAGAAAGTCACCAGAGGGTTCTAGTAAGTCAAATTCAGCTCGAAGGAATAATCTCTGGGATACGTGATTTGCTTTATGTACTTTTGCAATGATTGTTCCGCGAGGGTATAAGTCAAATAGATTCTTGCAGGAAAAATCCAAAATTTTTGTTCCTAACCTTTTACCTTGTTGGCTAGGATCAATCAAGATACTGATTTCGAAACGATCAGTTTCTTCAGGGATAAGATCTGAGCGGGTCATCCCAATTACTTTTTGGTCCTCCAAAAATAGAAAGAAAGGTTCAAACTGGACTCGCTCGAGACGGGCCAAAAACCACCGTAAATGATCATCGATTGAGATAATTTCTCCATTTTGAGAAAGCGCACGAACATTTGGCGCATTACGCCATGCCAGTAATAAATCAGCATCATCGAGAGTGGCAGCACGGTGACTAAGTTCCATAGTGCTATCAAGTATACTTTTGAAATGGTAGAAATGGGAGAGAGAGTTTTATTCATAGCCGAGGTCTCAGCTAACCACCTTGGTTCACTTGATCGAGCGAAAGAGATTGTAGTTGCTGCCGCTAAAGCTGGCGCGACGGCGGTTAAGTTTCAAACCTATACGGCAGATACCATGACATTAGACATCGATGATTTCAGAGTCAGCGACGATCATAAATTATGGGGAGGACGCAGACTCCACAGTTTGTACAAAGAAGCTCATACCCCTTGGGAGTGGCACCCAGAACTATTTGAACTGTGTAGGTCCAATAATGTTTTACCATTTAGTTCACCATTTGATTTATCGGCAATTGAATTACTGGAATCACTCAACACGCCGATGTATAAGATTGCGTCACTTGAAACTGGGGACCATCGCCTTATCGAGGCTGTAGCTGAGACCGGCAAGCCCTTAATTATATCCACTGGAGCTACCGAATGGGAAGAGATAGAGGAATTAGTAAAAGTTGTCGATAAAGCTGGAAATCGAAATCTAACTTTGTTGGTGTGTACTAGTTCCTATCCTTCAGATCCAGCTGATGCCCATTTAAGAAGAATTGAGAAATTGAGAAGTAGTTTTGGAGTAAATGTGGGACTATCCGACCACACACTTGGAATTGGTGTGAGTATTGCTGCTATTGCTCTTGGAGCAACAGTGATTGAGAAGCACTTGACACTTCGCCGAAGTGACGGCGGCGCAGATGGAGCATTTTCTATGGAACCGGCAGAGTTTAAAATGTTGGTGAATGAAGGAAATGCAGCAGCTGTTGCATTAGGAAATTCGATATGGTGTATGCAGGATTCTGAAAGAGAATCACGAAGGTTGCGAAGATCACTGTATATCGTGCGGGATGTTTCGGCAGGTGAAATTGTTACTAACGAAAATGTTCGAGCAATTCGTCCCGGAAGTGGATGCCAACCAAAATTTCTCCAAGCTATGCTCGGAAAAAAGTTTAAGTCGAAACACAGTATGGGAACACCCATGAATTTGGAATTACTTGAACCATGAGGGGTATAGCTATCATTCCTGCACGAAGCGGGAGTAAGCGCATCCCTAATAAAAATATTCGGAATTTCCATGGTGCACCAATTATTTCTTACCCGATTACAACAGCTATAGAATCAGGACTTTTTAGTCAAGTCTACGTCTCAACCGATAGTTCAGAAATTGCTGATATCGCTCGCTCTTATGGTGCTGTGGTACCTTGGCTTCGGGATAAAATCTTATCAAGTGACACTGCCACCACCTTGAGTGTTCTAACTGATGAAATAAGAAAACATCAATTAATCGGTGAAGAACCCAGAAATATTTGTTGCATCTATCCAACAACCCCATTACTTTCCGCTGAGTATCTGAAAAATGGGCTACTTAAACTGATTAATGGCGATTGGGACTATGTCATTTCCGTAACTAAAAATGTTTTTAAGCCACAAAGAATTTTAACTTTAGACTCAACCCAACAAATCCAAATGTTACTACCCCATTTTGAACAAGTAAGAACTCAAGATTTAAGCGAGAGTTATTCTGATGCTGGTCAATTTTATTGGGGAACTAGTGTTGCATGGCTTAATTCACTTCCTATATTTACAAGCAAATCAACGATAATTGAATTATCCGCTGCCTCCTCGGTTGATATTGACACTGAGGAAGATTGGTTACGCGCGGAAGAAATATTCAAAAGCATGAACAAAAAAAACAGATGCTAATTTACTTTAAATGATTTTAAATCAGCTTCGACCATTAACTCGGCCAATTCTTTCCAATGGGTTTTGGCTTTCCAATTTAAACTAATGTTCGCCTTAGAAGGATCACCTATTAGGGCAGGCACTTCAGTGGGTCTTAAGTATTTATCATCTATCTCAATATGATCAGACCAGTTCAATCCCACATAAGAGAATGCAGCACTAGCAAAGTCTCTTACAGTTGCGCCAACTCCAGTAGCAATTACGAAATCTGAAGGAGTGTGCTGCTGCAACATCAGCCACATCGACTCAACATATTCTTTTGCATAACCCCAATCACGAACCGCATCTAAGTTTCCAAGGAAAAGCTTCTTGTTCGATCCATTCACAATTTCTGCTACCGCCCTACTAATTTTTCGTGTCACAAAAGTCTCTCCTCGTCTTGGAGATTCATGATTAAACAAAATACCATTTGTCGCATGGAGACCATAACCTTCGCGATAATTTACGGTGCACCAGTAGGCCATCAATTTAGCGGCCGCATATGGGCTTTGTGGCCGAAAAATGCTTTGCTCATTTTGTGGAGGTGGTGTGGTACCAAATAGTTCAGAAGTACTAGCTTGGTAGTACCGGGTATTAATCCCGGAATGTCGAATGGCCTCAAGCAATCCAACCGCTCCTACGCCATCAACTTGCGAAGTATATTGAGGCATAGTAAATGAAACTTGAACATGTGACTGAGCGCCGAGATTATAAATTTCGTTCGGCTTAATTTCTCTAATCAAATTCGTTAAGCCAACCCCGTCGATCAAGTCTCCATAATGAAGAAATAGGCGGGATTGCAATTCATGTGGGTCTTGATAAATATGATCAATCCGCGCAGTATTAAAACTAGATGAGCGCCTAATAAGACCATGAACTTCGTAACCTTTCTCCAATAACAATTCTGCTAGATATGAGCCATCTTGACCTGTTATCCCGGTAATTAAGGCAACTTTAGTCGTCATAATCTCATAGCCCCTTTTGATCGATTCTTTCTAAACCAACTTATTGTATCGATAATACCCTCTCGCATTGATATAGATGGACTCCAACCCAAAGTTGTTATCCTGGAGACATCAAGAACTTTTCGCTGGACTCCATCAGGTTTTGAGTGATCCCAGCTAACCTCTCCTTTGAATTCTGTTAATTCTGCGATCATCTGGGCAAGATCTTTTATTGAAATCTCAAAGCCAGTACCGATATTCAATTGGAGACTTGAGCTGTAATTTTGATATGAGAACACAACTGCTCTTGCCATATCGTCAACGTGCATAAATTCACGCAACGGGCTTCCAGTACCCCATAAAGTTACATGGCCAATTCCTGATTCACTTGCCTCAACGAATTTTCTAATCATTGCAGGCATGACATGCGCATTTCTCAAATTAAAGTTATCTCCAGGTCCATATAAATTTGAAGGCATAACGGAAAACCACTTATAGCCATATTGTTTGCGATAAGCCTTTACAAGCTCAATCCCTGTAATTTTTGCAAGCGCATATGCTGAATTAGTAGATTCTAAATTACCGGATAACAGGTATTCTTCTTTAAGAGGTTGCGGAGCAAATTTTGGATAAACACAGCTAGAGCCTAAAAAAATGAATCCTTCTACTTTATTTACATGGGCTGCATTAAGTAAGCTGTTTTGAATTTTCAAATTCTCAAGAAGAATTTCAACGGGAAAATCACTATTGAACTGGATGCCCCCAACTTTTGCAGAGGCATTGATAATCAACGTGGGCTTAATTTCAGAAATTACGTCAGTGGTCTCTAGTTCATTTGATAGGTCAACTATCTCTCTATGGAGCGGTATTACGTTGTAACCCGATTCACTAAAGGTTTTGCACAGAGCAGATCCTGCCAACCCTTTGGAACCAGTTATCACAACGTTCATCAGGTCATAATAGCATTCTAAAATCTAGACTAAGCATAGACTGTAATCAGGCAGCCTAAAATTTTTATCTTTGCCTATCCTGCGACTGAGAGTAGAGATTCATTAAATGCCAATCTATTTTGCTAATTAATGGTTTGAGAGCAGTTTCTCCCAATAACTTGCGACGGTTTTAGGTTCTCTTGGTCGTAAGATGCGTTCTCTAATAATATTTGAAATTGAATACGAATCAATTAAGGGCAATACATGATCAGAGAAGTCTTCAGGAGTCTTGAAATAGAACTTTGGCTCAAGTCCGAATCTTCTTAAATCAGGGATATCCCTCAATATAATTGGAATACCTACGTTTATGGCCTCAAGGAAGACCAAGCCATCTCCCTCATTCAGGGAGGTCATGACAATCAGATCCGATTTTAAAATTAGGTCCCAGAGTTGATTGGTATATCCCATGAACTCAACTGTTAAATTGTTACTTGATACAAAATCTCCTAAATTTTGGCGTAAATGACCATCTCCAAAGATGACACCTTTAAGTCCAGTGACTTTTACCAAATCAAGAAAGAAAAAAGGGTCTTTTTCCTCACTTAGTCGCCCGATGTAGACTAATCTTTCAACAGAATTTGGGTAACGGATTAAATCATAATTCTCCTTTAAATTAGGAATTGCATTAGGAATCACCATTGGTGCTATTTCATCGATATTCCAGATTGTTAGATGATTTGAAACAGCCACCCATTTTGCTTTTCGAAGTTTCAAAATCATTCTAACAATTTTGCCAAGATGCTTCCGTGTTGGCCATGGCTTGCTCGCATGCTCCACCACTATCAACTGAAATCTTCCAAAAGTTAGAGCACCAAACAATTCCGGTAAGTCACAGTTAAGAATTACTGTTTTAGGTTTTAGTACGCGGACGTGATTTTGAAACAATTTAAGCGCACGAAACGTGTTGAACAATCCAGATTCCCATGTTCTTGATGCCTCCAATATGGGGCATTCAACAATTACCTTGTCAGGTATTCCTATATTTAATGGCGCAAGCACAACATAAATCCCCCTGGAATTTAACTCATTGACAAGGGTATTGGTTGCTCTTTCAGCGCCTCCTCCTGCTAGTGAATTTGTGACGAAAAGATGAGAATTTTCAATTCTAGTTACATCATTATTGTCCTGATCAAATACGTTCATCAAAAATGGCCTATTCTTGATTTTGTTGGAGTACACTTAGTAATCATTTGCTCGTCATTCTATCATGACGAGAATTAATGAAGCTTAAAGTAATTATACAACTCTCGAATAAGGCGGATTTGAAGTGTGTACTCGTGGAGAAAATTCGTACGTAGATATAATTACCATCGCCAAAGATGATGAAGTCGGTTTGCCTCTAACCATTGAAAGTATAAGAGGGCAAACCCACTCTAATTGGAAATTAATTCTAGTTATAGCCAAATCTAATGACGCAACATTGGAAATTGCAGAGAGTTATCAAGAACTTGACTCTCGCATTACTGTTCTAAAGCAAGAAGATCAAGGTATTTACCAAGCTATGAACCTGGGTTTGGGAAATTCAAAGTCTCAATATGTCTGGTTTTTGAATTCAGGCGATTACTTTTCGAGTAGTAACGTGCTTTGCCATAATGTCGCAGATATCAATAATTTAAATGCGGGATTTATTGTTGGGGGTTACAGAGTCAATAACCAACTTGGTTCTAATCTTCAAGCATTTCGAAAATTAGGAAAAATTTCCTTTGCTTTTAATCGAAATAAAGGTTGCCACCAGGCTATGATTTTTGATCGAGAGATGATAGCCCTGTTCGAAGGCTATGACCAAAGCTTTCAGATTGCATCTGATTTTGATTTATGCCTTAAAATTATCGAGATTTCCAATTGCTTTTCGGTAGATAGGCTAAATTGCGTGATTGCCGGAGATGGATTTTCAGATTCAAATTTGCTCTTAATGCATAAAGAAAAGAGTTTCATTCGCCGGAAGAACCTGGGTAACAACATAACTATGCGATTCTTGGACAAATCATGGTTCGTGGCTGCAATTTTGAAAATATTCGTGTTTGAAAAGCTATTGCGGGGGAAATTGCTAGATCAATAAAACTATAGGAGAACAATTCGCTGAGAACAGAAGCCCCTATAAGATATATCTAGCAACATAACCGGTGTAAATGTCATTTGACCTTTTTCAGCTACAGACGTCAAGCTGATTTGCGATATTAGCGAGCACTTCTATCACATTTATTCTTGAATGCTTATGTTTTTTTAACCACACGGATGAAACTTCTGTCATTCAAACCTATACCGATAATGCAATTTACTGATAGACTTTCATTTCAACTGAGGACTATAAATCCTGTTCCAGATAAAACACTTCCGCTAGGAATTTTTCCAGTAGCAGGTATTGATATAGATTTGGTAATAAAGTTTGCCTAATGAGCTTGAGATACATATATCTCTATCTCCAACTACTCGAAAATTTGAATAACTTGCCTATTGACACGATTCAGCCCTGACTCACACAGTAGTTCTAGTTAATAAGATAGATTAAGACAGTGAGTAATAATCATAAATTATTAGAAGCAAAGGGAGAATCCCTCTCAGTTTGGATTCTAGCATTCATCACTTCCTTTGTTTTAAACTTAACAAATGGTTTTTCTACAGTACGGCTAACTGATGCTACTGATTATATCAAACAAGCAGTAGAAATACAGTATGGGCTAGATTACATATTTCAAAATCCGGAAGATTTCTCACATAATTTACCTTTTTCATTCCTAATTCATCTAACTTTTGAAATAATCGGTTCGAATTCCTTAATACTCTTCAAAATCCTGACAATTTTCACTTTTTCATACTCAGCACTTCTATTCAATAAGATACTAAAAGTTCTTGAACTAGATATTCGATTTCGTGTAGCCGTGAGTTGTTTATTTATTTTTAATCCTTTTCTACTTGTCTCGACTATTGATGTTCAAACCGAGTGTTTTGTGACAATGATCGTCTTACAGTGGTTGCTTCTTTACTTAAGAGTCAAAGAAGCTGAAAGTATTAAGAATGGAACAGTCTATGGGATCTTTATCTTAGGTTTGTTTGCAATCATTTTGAGACCGAATATGTTTCTGGTTTTTCTGGCGGTTCTAGTAATTTTCTATAAAGGCAATTCTTGGAATAAGCTCAAACAGAGTGCATCCTTGATTAGTATTTCTGTTTTTACATTAATTTTCACGGCATACGAGCTTTTCTTAACAAAGCTAAACGGGGGATTCGTGTTTTTAGCAAATTACGGTGGGATAGGTGCAGCTTATACATGTGACTCAGAATTTGTCCCACAGTATCTAGGTTTTGCATCAGAGAATAGGAACAATCAAATCAATGATTGGTTTAATTCAGTTTCGAATACAGATGCACAGAATCAGTTTTTTTCTCTGTCAGAGATCAATTCCAAAATGTATGGAACCGGGATAAGCAAATGTTTAGAAGACCCAATGAAAAGTTTTTTTGTCTTAATCGCCAAGACTTACTCCATATGGCGTCCACACACAGTTGTTGGGGCCTATGGTATATCGGTAGCCCTGATTAGTTTTCTTCTTTGGGCACCTTGCTTGTATTTCACATATTCCTTCTTAAAGAGGAAGCAAAAATCAGTGCTTGAAAAGAGACTTAGTACATACTTCATAGCTATTTCTCTAAGTTTCATGCCCTCACTTCTAATTACAATAAATCAGGTAAGACATAGAGTTAGCTTTGCAGAACCATTTTTCCTTATTTTTCTTGGTATCGGACTTAGTAAACTTATGAAACTTTCAAAGAGAAACGTGTCGAATTAGTTTTGAAAGTAGGACCCTAACTAGCTGAATTACTGAATAAATCAATCTAACTAAAAGATAATTTGAGGCCTGGAATTTCAGCAGAGATTCCATTTCTGACAACGAACGAAATGATTGACTTCCTAGTCGGCCCATTACATAGGCGTCTAGATCTTCAGCTGTATCGAAGGTACAGCTCAGAAAATGTTCAAGACCGAGATCTTCTGTTATTTTTGCAAAATCCAGCGCCTCTAGGAAGTCATTATCCTTTATGAATGATAACTCACAGCCAACTGTATGGGCATACAGAAGCAATGTTGTCGGATAGTTGGTTTTAACTAACCTAGTATTTTTCAGCAGAAAATACAATTGCATGTAATGAGAATTGGCTAAGTTGGTTATTCTTCTAGGTCCTAGCGTTAAGACGGGGAAAGGTATTCCATCTAGTAATTTTCCTAATTTGGCCTTCTCATAATCATGGGAAGTAAGAAGAACGACTTTTCTATCGACCTTAGATCTCGCAGCTTCTGCTAAGAACTCGGCAATTTGTTGAGTATTCATTTCGGTGGACGTATTTGAATGTGCACCCAAAACCCAAAGTTCATCAATCGTCGGAGTAAACTCTATACCCGTCCATCCATTTCTAGTCATTATGTCAAGGAAATACAACCAAACGGCGCCAACATCAACAAAGTTTGTCCAACCTTTTTGGTGGGCATATTTCCTAGATTCTTCTCCCCAAACTAATGTGTGCTGGAAGTTATTCAAGTATGGAGTCTGCCCTGGATACTTCCAAGCCCAACCATGCGTAATTCTTGTTGAAATGGGCTTATTGAACTGTCTGCCCAAGTACTCATTTAGGACTTGCAAATTTCCATAGTCATTATTTTCGTATGCCCCACTGCCAAGACCCTCTACCAGTTCTCGGATTTTCACGATTCGACTGTTGCTTGCACTTCTTAAGAAATAAGGAATCTTCAACATAAACTTATCCATTTTCAGAACACAAATCCATTTTTGAGCCATTCAGTGTCATGTGCATCCAAAATACTTCCAGTGGCTAATCTGTAGTAGGTTCTATAACCACTTATCGTATTCTGGTGTGTGAGTTTCGAAATCCTTGCCATTCCCTTTTGGGACAACTCGAATGCTAAATCCTTATCCGAGATTATTTGTAAAATTGCCTGTGCAATATCACTTGGGGAATTCGGATCAAATAAAATTCCAGCCCCGTCAATTTGTGATGGAATCGCAGTAATATTTGAAGCAGCAACGGGGATACCATAGGAAAATGCCTCCCAAATTGGAAGACTTTCTGATTCAAAAAAACTTGGCATAACCAATAAGTCAGAAGCAGCATATAGTTCATCTAATTCTGGCCTGGTCACAAAACCCATTAAGCTCACTGACTTAGATATTCCTAAGCTTTCAATAATATCAATCAGCTTGGGATTATTATGGAGCCGAGCGCCTGTACAAGTGAGATGAACGTCGTAATTCAGACTCTTGAGTATAGATATTGCATGAAATAGATTCTTATGATTTTTGTGCACCCAGTAGGATGCTGGATAAATGACATTAAATCTCCCTGTTTTTCGCGCAGAACCTAAATTTCTTATTGGTGATAACTGTGGCATAACTGGAACGTTCTTAATTTTCTTGGCAGCATCTGGATATGCCTTTATTACGTCGGCTTTCGTCCACTCATTGCCCACAACAACAATTGTTGCCTGCTCTATCATTTCTCCATATATCTTGGAGCGTGCAAGTAGGGATTCTCTTGAGAAGTAACTTGGTAATGTTAGGTGTTGGAGATCATGCGGTTGGTAAATGTTGGGTCGCTTAGTCTTGAATCCGTTCTGGATTGCAAAATGAATCACATCTGGATTTAGACTCTTTACAATTGTAGGCTCTTCCGTAACTCTAAATGCAAAAGGTTTTGCAAGTCTCAAAAGATGTAGGGCAATGTCGCCAACCTTATGTTTTCTAATAATAGACAATAATCTTTGAAAAATTGTAAACTTAGACTTTGGATATTCAGTAAAAACTATTTTATTCAAATCAGAAATATAAGGACTGAGCCATTGTTCGGAACCTTCGTATAAAAGGAAGTAAAATTCTAACCCATCAATTTCTGAGTATTTCATAGATTCAACTAAACCAATAATTGCTTGCTGGATTCCCCCATTAACATCTGGAGATAACCTAGCGTCTATCAGTATTTTCATTCCCTTTTTCCAGCAAGAAACGAACCGACAATCTTGATTATAACCTCTAACTCATTTTCGCTCAGACTTGGATATGTTGGGAGGGTGATACCACGCTCTGAAAGATACATTGTGTTAGGCAAGTGATTTGAACTAGCACCTTTATAGGGAGGTAAGGTATGGATGGGGATAAAAATTGGGCGAGAGTCGACACCTTTCTCCTTCAATAGTAGTGCGAGACTTTTCGGAGTTCCAAACTTTGGATCTTTTAAAGCGATCGTATACAACCACGGACTCTCAACGACCTCGGGATAAATCCTTGGGCGAAAGAAATTTCCAAATTTATTCAACCCCTCATCATATTTTTGAAATATGTCTTTTCTTTTCTCGAGGAGTTCAATTTTTCTCTCGAGCTGTGCACATAAAACTGCACACTGCAAATTAGTAAGCCTGTAGTTATAACCTACTTCTATAAAATAGTAACGATTATTGGGATCCATCCCTTGGTCTCTGAGTAATTTCATTTTTTGGTACAAATCAGAGTTAGATGTTACAACGGCTCCCCCTTCCCCACTTGTCAGAATTTTGTTCCCATAAAAAGAGAATGAGCTTGCGATTCCAAAAGATCCGGTAGGTTGACCACTTGATGATGCAAATGGAGCTTCTGCGGCATCTTCAATCAAGTAGATGTTTCTTTCTTCACAAAGGTGCTTAAGATTTTCAACACCCGAAGTATTTCCATACAGGGCAACAAATATCACGGCTTTCGTGTGAGATGAAAATACTTCTTCGACCAAATTTCTATCAAGACACCAAGTTTTGATATTGACATCACAAAATATTGGAACTGCTCCAACATATCGAACAGCATTTGCCGTTGCAATAAAAGTGAGTGAAGGAACAATTACTTCATCGCCCGCCCCAATTTCTAAACCTAAAAGAATTAAATGGAGAGCCACAGTTCCATTGGATACGGCTAAGCAATATTTTGTACCACACTCTTGCGCCCACAATTCTTGAAAACTGTCAACAAAAAATCCCGATGAAGAAATCCAACCAGAATCCAAAGCCTGGAGTACGTATTGCTTTTCTAGATTCGAAATACTTGGTTCGGATACAGGAATTTCTCTACTCATATCAGAAGAATACCTCAGGGGATACGATTCATATGATGAAAACCATGCTTAAAATTCAAGATTAATTGGCCTTTGGATTAATCCTTATCGAGGAGCAACTTACAAAAGGCCGGTGAAGTCTTGCTCATTGATTCAAGGTTCATTGGGCCGAGAGTCTTTCCACCTTCAAAATAAACAATACTATCTGATTTTTCTATTGTCATCATATTATGTGCAATAAAAATCACTGTCCTACGATCCGACACAGAACGAAGTATTTGCATAAATTCTCTTTGGGTCTCTAGATCTAACGCATTAGTTGATTCATCAAATACTAGAATCTTAGGATTAGAGTAGAGAGCTCTTGCAATCCCAATCCTTTGTTTTTGGCCACCACTTAAACCTTGAGCATTGCTATTCAGGTGCGTATGAATCCCCTGCGAGAGCTCAGAAACGAAAGCTTCAAGTTTAGATTCCATTAAGATTCTATCAACACGTTCGAAGTCAATTTCAGAATAGTCGATACCTAAACAAATGTTTTCTAGAATTGTTCCTGAAACTATGTTTGTGTCCTGCGTCATATAAGAAACCATACCTGGATTCTCTTTAACCCAAAATCCTGGAAGATTTCCAGCAATATGAATTGATCCTTTCGAAGGATCGAGTAAACCTAAAATAAGATCACACAGAGTTGATTTTCCAGATCCTGACTGTCCCATAAGGATCGTAAAACTTCCAAAAACAATTTCCATGGAGACGTCTTTCAGTAAATCATCGGACTGTCCGCTATATCGGAAGCTCATATTCGAAATTGTGATGTCAGGCAGGTTTCGATTTGTAGCTTCTACTTCACTCTGCTTAACCGCAGGTCGGTCCCCTTTATCACCACTACGCATTTTGGAGATAAATTCAAGTGCCATTCTAGAATCACGAGATGATGACTTAAGGGTGAGGATAGAAGACTGAATTCTTAATAGAGAAGGGTATAGTCTTGCACTTGCAATCAGGTAGATTGCTACGATTTGGATAAAACCTGAAGGGTCTACAAAGAAGCGTGCCATAGCTATCAATAAAAAGAGACCAAAAACCAAACTCAATTCCATGACGTACTTTGGAAGCTGTTGTAGCCACATATTCTTCCCCGCCTGTTCAGCAATATTTGACTGGTTTGTCCTCAATTCATTTTCAAATAATCTTTGTCGTCCGAGAACTCGGATTTCTCTGTAAAGTGCCAAAACAGAAACCAATTTAGACTGATTACCAATTGTGATTCTTGAGCGAACTTCACCAAGTTTTCTCACTTTTGGGGACACTACATTGTTTAGAACAACAGCAATTGTAACAAAATAGGCTAATGCTCCTATCGCAATTGCTGGGTCAATCATGGCTAGGGTCATTAACATGAGTGATAAGAGCACAAATTCTGAAATAAGGGTAATATTTTGGCTGAGACAATTGGTTACGGCAGCAGTTAATCCAAAATTCATTATAAATGAAATTTCAGCCGATGATTCAATCTTTATTGACTCATATTTCCTATGAAAAAACTGAGCTATTACATCATCAGAAATTCGACTTTGAATTTTTGACAAAAGCTTGTACGTCTCTCGAGTAAAGTAAATAGCAAAAAAACTCTTTGCGGCAAAAAGTAAAAGTGCAGCCCCGCTCATGATTAAAAGCAATTGATCAGAGTTATGAAGAGTTTCACTTCTTAGAAAGGGAATCCAATCAAGAAAAGAGAAATCTATTTTTCTGGATGAAGTTGCTAATGCTGCAATTGACCCAGTCAGAACAACACCTACAATATCCAAAAAACTAGATAGCAATTGCCAAAAGACTAAAACAGAAAGTTTAATACGCTCTTTTCGAGTCAATAAGTGGTAGGAAGCCGTGGCCCCCACGTCATTAAAGAAATTAAACTTGGTGGGTAATCGGAAACGACGAATACTCAAGTTCATCCCAGTTTCCAACTTTTTATTTGTTTGATCAATTTTCTGGAGTTGAAGTAGGGCATTATCTCCTCGACAGAAATCGAGAAAAATTGGAGTTGTTTAGTTGGTGCGTCATACTCTCTTGAGTAATTCTGGGTGTAGTTATACTGGTCAGGATATAAGAAGTATTTCTCCCAGTTTTTTTGGGAAAAGAGTGTCATGTTAGGGATGGACGGGAAAGTTGGATCGATCAGACTGAAGCCGTTCTTGGTAAGGAGATGCCTTAAGGCTAAAACGTCTAGAATTTCTACTGATTCGAGGAATTGAAAAGTTATAATGTTAAATCCGCAATCTTGAAAATGTGCAGCTGATCCCCTATATATTTCAATTGGTAAATTATGCCTATTGAAGGTCTCTTGAATCTTTGAGATTCTTTTCAAAAGTATTTCCCTTGACAGCATATAAGTTTCGATTTTGGAAACCGCAAGCTCTAAGAGTAAATAGGAAATACGCCCATTCCATGATGGAATCTTCAAGTCATTATCTCGACCTTCAAGGGGATTAGTTCCCCAATGTCGGAGTTCGCTTATTTTTGTAGCAAGTGGTTTATTATCCGTGAGGATAATTCCACCCTCTCCGACTGATATTGGTTTTGAAAAACCAAAAGAAATAATTTTAAGATTCGGCTTGGCAAATTTGGATTCTCGGGATGGAATTAGAGATAGACATGAGTCCTCTAGAAGTGGGATAGCAAATTTGTCCGCAAGAATTTGCATCTCCGTAATGTTTTCCGCGCCTCCAGCAAGATGAGTGGCGATTATTGCGGCCACCTGAAAGTTTTCGAGTTGATTTGTAAGATCTTGCAAATCCATCCTGAATGAATTGGGATAAGTTTTGATAAAAAGCGGTGTTAAACTCGCCGCAATAACTGCTTCTGCGGTGGCGACACAAGTGTCGTGCTGAATTGCGACGTTAGAGCCAGAGGGTAAATCGAGGGCTCGTAGAGCTAATTGAATTGAAATCCCACCTGAGCCTGTTGCAATCGCATATTTAAATCCCAGCAGATTCGCAAATCGGTCTTCAGCCCGCCTGACGAAGGACTCATCTGGACCTTCCACAATTGAATATCGAAGCCTAGTGATATTGTACACTCCAGTTAGAGTCTCTTTCAGAGATGCTCGATTCTGTTTTCCAAAGAAAAAAAGATTTAACCTTGGAGTTAGAAAAAGCTTGATGACCCTAACGATGTAGCGGTTGAGTGACAAGAGGTGCAAAGGAGATGGAAATATAGAAAGTAAAGATTTAACACTATATTTTGACCCCTCGAGCATAAAGAAATCCTCTCATGCCGAAGAACTTACTTCAAGTCAAATGGTTCATATTGTATTCAGGTGTTCTTATACTTTAGGAGCACTTTAAATGCAGGCATTAAACATTTCATAGGCTAAAAAGCTTTTTAGAGAGGCACAAATTGAAATTTGAGTATTTAGCAAAACTAGAAGCGATGTTGCGCTCTAAGAACTTATTTTATTTCCTTTACATACTTTCACACGTGTCATTTTCAATTTTACTAGGCAGTTTCTATGGTTTTGCTCCAGATGAAACTGGCTATCTGTACACCTTAAATAACCTTTATGGAACTTCAATAGATCCAAATCCTCAGCTTGGGTCAGGATGGATTGCAACATCGAAACCATTTCTGTGGACAATTTATCTGCCAGCTAAAATTATGATTGAGCTAGGATTAGCTGACTACTTAGCAATAAGATTTGTCTCAATTATTGCTGGATTTCTTACCATGGTTCTTTTGGTTTACTCTGTAGAAAGAAGTGCAAAGGCGTCTCTTAGACTCAGGCATGTTCCAAGATTATTCTATTTTTTCTATTTGCCCTCAATTTTTATGTGGCAATCAATAGGATTGCGTGATGCATTTATAGTTTTAGAACTTGCAGCTATAGCTGTGGGGATTAAGGTTTATCTCTCAAACGGAGAGCAAAGAAATCTTATATTGGTAGCAGTAGGATCATATGGTTTGCTTTCAACTAAGAATTATCAGTGGATTTTTTTAGCCCTCTCGATTCTAATTTCAATTAGCATAATTGCCTTAACTCGAAGATTGAAGCGAGAGCATCTGAGAATTTTACTAGTTTCGCTTATTTTGCCAGCAATAATCTATTCATCCACAACATCAATCTATGCGCTTGGCTTTTTTTTTAGGGGGAATGTTACTGAAATCGGGCTTCGATCCGGGGATTCAGTGTCAATTGTTTCTCTACCTAAAGTTGATTTAGAAGAAACGCCAACACTCGGAGAAGAAACGCCAACACTCGGAGAAGAAACGCCAACACTCGGAGAAGAAACGCCAACACTCGGAGAAGAAACGCCTAGTAAAGCCAACCAGAAAATATCTATTCGCGGGGATTCTACAGTTGTGGGTCTATATAGGCACTTGATAGATTCACCAAAAAGTAGTCTGTCAATCATCCTAAAGAAGACTGCAATAGATAAAGTCATTATCCAAAAATACGACGAAGCTGTCGAGAATGCCCTAAAAAATGATTCGAAGTCTGAATCGAATGAAAAAAGTCCTCACATTTTAAAACCTGGGTCCTTAAACTCTCCAATTTCGATTGTTCGCGCGTCGTTTAATTTCCTATTTGGACCTATTCCTCTTATGACTGGAAGCGGGCTGTTTCTAAACCTAATTTCAATTGAATCACCCTTCTGGTGGCTTTTAGGCGGCCTATTGGCTTTGAGTATAATTAGGGCAAAAAAGAGGCTTCAGGTATTTCAAAATTTTGAAGCGCTAGCATTCGGCTCTTACTTATCGATTGTTGTTATTACAAGCGCTTTGGTAGAAGTGAATTTAGGGACTTCCTTCAGGCATAGATCTCTAGTTTTGATTCCGATTTTAATTTTGATAAACTTTTTTTGGCAATTAAGGTCGCAAGAGAATAAAAGTAAAGACTAAATTTTATACGCTGTGGCTTGGGCCGGGATCGAACCGGCGACCTAACGATTTTCAGTCGTTCGCTCGTACCAACTGAGCTACCAAGCCAAACAAGGTTTCAATGTCATTC
>Ga0209550_10001476_pt1 | contig 22474 bp, 17 predicted proteins | sample LauGreSuBDMM15SN_2_FD_187567 | JGI IMG/M metagenome (GOLD analysis project Ga0209550, IMG submission 187567) | Freshwater lake microbial communities from Lake Michigan, USA - Su13.BD.MM15.SN (SPAdes) (version 5) | ecosystem: Environmental > Aquatic > Freshwater > Lake | place: Lake Michigan... | reverse complement strand
GTATGAGTATGTAAAAGGGTCTGCTTCTTCTTTGGCTTCGGCTAGCGTTGCGTCGACCTCTAGCGCTGCGTCGGCCTCTCGGCAGATGCAGATGCAGAAGGCCGGGCAGCGTACGACGAGACGCATTGCAAGTAAGGCAAGCCCCCTCGTCAGATATGCTAACAATATAACAAATCTCTGGAAGATTCATGCAAAAAATAAGGCCGTTATGTAGATATGGAGCAGCAGCAGCAAGAGCAGCAGCAAGAGCAGAAAAAACAACACAAATACCATTTAACATCTACGTCGGCCATGAAGTGGGCGAAGCATGAGCTGAATCACATGGGAAAAATTGCATCCGTAGAGGATCCCGACATTCAGTATTCGTATGCGATGAGTACGTTAAATGGGATGCTTCATCTGCGGAATGCTCTCCGTGAACTGGTCTCGGACCCTGCCTACTCGTTTCAGCGTGAAGATCTGCTCCGCACACACGACCAGGTGATACGGGCAATCAAGCACCTGATAAAGGATTACTCGTTAGATGTGAATACGATACAGCTCTTTAATACACGGGGCGTGCTGGGTGACCTGTCGAATATAAAGGGTACTGCCGCTTCGATGCAGAGAGTTAATACCAGAACTGCGTCAAACAAGCAGCCCACATGGGCAAATGTCTCTGCAGCCAAGGTGGCTGCAAACAAGGTGGCTGCAAACAAAGTGGCTGCGAATGCGAATGCAAATGCAAAGGCGAGAGTTAATACCACAAGAGTAAATGCTTCGAAGACGAATGCTAGACCGGCTACAAATGTAAAGAGAAACAACATTACACGCAAGTCTCCTTTTTGGTTTTTGGGGTTTTAAGCTAAGGTCCCCAGACCACACGACCTGTTCCTAGCACATGCCCCTTCCCTGAGAAAGGGACAAATCCAACCCGAGGTGTAACAACGGGTTCTTGCTCTTGGATCTCTTGTATATGAGGAGCATTTGCATTTGCATTTGCATTTGCATTTGCATTTGCAGATACAGTTTCAAACATCGACGCAAAGTTCTCGAACGGCGATGGTTCCGCCCTGATACTTGGAATCGCCGCCGCCGGCTCCTCAAGCCCCTCCACCTCCATGGCCACATCTTCGCCATCGAGGAACACGAACGCCGCATCCGTCGGCTCACACACCTCCACAATAATGACCGACGATTCAAGTACAGGTATCGGGAGTATCTGTCCTTGCCTCAAGACACCCAGCTGCGATAGCGGCTCCTCTAACACATCACGAATGCTGAGCCACTCTGGGATCGGATCCACGGTGCGAAAGCGTAGAGCCGTCGCCTTCGTCATTCTCTCGCACTTCTCGAAGCTGACAATGAGCTCCTCGCCGTGCCCAAAGATGCCAATCGACTCGACATACCACGCAGGAAGGTGAAGAGAGAGTTCATCGCCATCTTCAGGGCTCCCCAGTGCAATACGGTGCTCTTCCCCGCTCACCCGCAGCACTGCAACCCATCGCATACTGCCCTGAGGAAAATGTGTGTGCAGCCTCTGTACTAGCGAATTGCTGGGCGTCGCAGACCACGATGAATCCCTCTCCCCCTTTGTAAACATAGATACGTGAAACATTATTTGGTAGGACCTTCCCATGCCGCTCGTTCGATGTTCAATTTTTTGGACAGGCTAATAGATGGAGAGGGCATTAGCTACTCTGCAAGTAAGAGAAGCCAAGATAGAGCCAGAGTCCACCTTTCATTTCAAACGTGATATTGTGTCTATCAAAGAAGCCTTATCCCTTGTTGACCTCGATGACTCAAGAAAGAAGATCCTCCAGCTCCGTGTCGACGGCCTTCTCCACGAATATAAGCTCCGCTGCCGTATCTACTCCATCACCTTTCACACCCTACGAACCACCACCACTGTCGGTTCTCTTATCGTACCAGCCCTCTTATCTGCCCAATATGTCAATGGCAGCGTCACTAGCCAGGCCGCCACGCTCGGCCTCCAAGTATACTGGTCCGTCTGGATCATATCCCTCTTTGTTACAATCTGCAACGGCCTCATGAATCTCATGAAAATCGATAAGAAGTACCACGTCCTCCACACCTGTTATCAGCATCTTATTAGCGAGGTCTGGCAATATATTCAATTATCGGGAAAGTACAGCGGCTCAAACATGCCAGGACTGGAAGCAACGCATCTCAGTCAATATGTATACATCTGTAACACCCTTGAAAAAATACGCATGAAACATATAGAGGAAGAATATTACAAGATCACTGAGCAAAATGGACCCCCCTCTGACTCTCTCGTGCCGCCGACCCCGTTCAAAGGTCTTCCTGAGGAAAAAGAAAAATCTATCGTTCTTGTAAATGACAAAGAAATTACCCTTAAGAAATCATCGGCACAACCTTAGTAAGTTGTCGCCCACCGTGATTATCATTGACAATGGGAAGGCCCGCTGTCAATACGAAGCCACTTGCATGCACGCCCCCGTCGATGGAGAGGCCTTCTGCAAGCAGCACATGGACAAGGAGAAATACCCTTTTAAAACCATCCTCAGTGGCTCCGAGCCCCCTTATACGCCCGATGTGTGGAACGCCGACCCCTTCATCCAGAAGGTGCACAACTGCTTTGCCTATGCCCTCAATATCGTGTCCAACTCTCTTGCGGAAGAATGTCGTACCAAGAAGGAATGCAATACGCATCAACCCGGTGAACATGCGAAATGGTTACCGATGGACGAAAAGACATGCCCCAATCTCATTGGCCGCATCCTTGGCGACGACGCATATATACCTATTGGATATGAGGAGCAGTGCCCGAGAGGCACGTCCATGGTAGCATTCATTATCGACACGAAGAGAGACTACCATGTCCTACGTCTCGATAACACACACTATTTTTCCCACAAGGGCGGCCAGGGCCCGGTCACAGACAAGGATGCCAAAGGGAATCGCATTGCTGATGTGCGCCTAGCCAACTTCGACTACAGTAAAAAGGGTGACCAACTCTATTACAATCATTTCTGTGGCTATTTCTGTATTTCTCGGTCGAAGGTCCACGCCGCCGTGAGCAGGGGTGGCTATAAGCCGAGTGGCTTTTGGCCGATGAATAGAAGAACAAGAAGAGTACGCCCTTTCAGACGGCAGACCCGTGGAAGTAAGACAAAGCTTCGTCGGCGGAGAAGCGGCAACTAGGGTCCGGTTCCAGGCACCCTCGCAGCACCGTCATGAGCATGGCCTGGTTCTTCTTCCAAATCGGCTGAAAGGACCGAAGAAACAGAGACTTCTGCAACACGTTGTAGAATACGACACCCAGTGACCAGGTATCGAACTTCCTCCAGTGCTTCTTATAATACTCCACCCACTGGGCCTTCGTTGTTCCGATGGCCCCTGCTGCCAAAAGCAGCTTGTTCCTTGCATAGGCAGGAGTAATCCCTGTAACACTTCCATTGCGAAAGACGATGCGGTGCTTCACGAGCTCGTCGACGCAGTAATGAATATCGAGACCGTGATTGATTCCATTTTGCAGCGATAGCTCAGGCGGCTGGGTCGGGAAATCGGGTGTAAAAGAATAGTTGTAGCGTTCCACTCCTGTAGCATTTATGCTGTCACCGAGGAAGGAGCTGCCGAAATCAATCAGTCGCAGATATCCGTTTTCCTCCAGAATGTTCCCCGCATGGATATCGGCGTGGCAGATGCCCTGTTTGTGCAAGGCCGAGAGACCAGTTAAGATATGTTGAAAGGATTCAATATACGAAAAAGAATCTGTAATCGTAAGGGTGCGGAGGGCTACGCCACGAAACGGCGACACTATCTCAGTGAGATTCTTATTCTGCGAAGATTTATAAATCTTGCAGAATTCTTCATACATGGGACGGGCCTTCTTGAAATTCTTCTCGACACAGCCAGTCTCTTCTTGTACTACGAAATAATACTCCCAGAGAGGAATACTTTTTATCAGCTTGGAAATGGTAAGTTCGACGCTGGCATCTTCTTTCTTGAGTAGCTTGCGGACCTTGCGCCCTTTGGGGCCCGAGTTGGCCTCGCAGGGGGGAGCGGTATCTTCCGTATAGATACAGCCATAGGATCCCTCGGCCAGGGGCGTGCGGTTTTCTTTACGTAACATATCTACTTACGCACAGATTAGAAGCGTGCCTAAATGTACGAAGGCATATTCAAAACCATCCTCTATATAACCCTCTTTTGCATAAGTGCTTTGATGGTAGCTGAGCTGGTGGCTGGTCGCATAGTCACAGAGGGATTTACGTCGATAGGTGCGATGACTCCGCAGACAACGTTCTGGTCGACCTTTGCTGCTCCTCGTGGCGATGTGGGTCCTGACGAAGAAGACCCCGACTATGTGAGAGATCCCCGATATTTCAATGGGTACGCCGATGTTACTCGTATTGGCGCAGCCTATGACTTTTGTCGTATGGTGAGTAAAAGGGGTTCTACTGATCTCTTTTTTGCATGTGCTCTGTCTGGAACGGACAATCTGCAGTCGGCCTCCTTCCGTACGGCTACGGTGAACAACGGGTTCCGTATCTCGAAGGACGACTATATGAGAGATATTGATGGTGATGGGAGGGCCGACTACTGCCGTATCTTACGGGCGGCTGATGCTACCTACCAGCCGCTGTGTCTTCGGGCAGGGGATAGTCGGTTTGATGGACGGGATGTTGTGGATCCGTCGCCCCCTGAGGAGATTGCGCAGCTGCTGCGGTTTTACGAGGGGTGTGAGATGTGGTATCGGTTCGATCGGACTTTGGAGGATTCGGTGGCTAGGACACAGGTGCAGATTGCGGGGGGCATGAAGATTAATGAGATGCCGAAGGCAAACGAGGCAATAGAAGGCCTCTCGTTCGATGGAAAGCAATACCTGCGAGTCTACGATGAGGCAGGTCTGAGCCTTGGGACCAAGGTTCCTATCCGTTCGATCCGTACATGGATGGTCTGGGTATACTTTGACGAGTTCACGAACAATGCCAAGATCTTTGACTTTGGGAATGGGCCGAACGCTGACAATGTCTTCCTCGGAATTTTTGGAAAGGGGGATTTTGGAGTGAGTGCTACCAATGAGTCGACGGTAGTGCCCACCTCCGGTCAACAGCTCGTGGCAGAGACCACTCCGCAGCGCCTGATGGAGACTACTGATGCGAATGTGAATGACTTTGTGTGCAAGGGAATCGAGGTGTTCCCGACTCTCTTACCGCACAGTACAGTCCAACCGGCTAGCCCCAGCACCAAGGCTTCTCTGATTTACGAGGTATGGGAGAAGAAGTCCCGGAAAATGCGCATCATGATTAATAACATCATACCGCTGAAGGAGTGGACCCATATTGCAATTACTACCGACTCTGCGGATGCATTCCGTCCGGCACTCAATGTGCTTGTCAACGGGGAAAAGGTGTATACGAAGGGGGATGGCTGTCTGCCGTCGACGGGGTTGATGACGAACTGCTATCTTGGAAAGAGTAATTGGCGCCATAGTTCATCTTTACTTACCAATAAGGATGAATTATTCAAGGGCCGGCTGTTTGATTTCCGTGCGTATAGCATTCCTGTTACACCGGATTTCGTGCAGGAATCTGCGGTCTGGGGGAAGGAGAAGCTTGGCCTGAGGCCCGAGCCCTGAGGCCCAGTAAATTTCGCACAACTTAACAGAAATGGCTGACAAGAAGAGAACCACCAAGCGCAAGCTGTCCCCTGGCCTCAAGGCGTGGAACGAGAAGGTAATGAAGCACTTCCGCAAGGGGCGTGCGGAGAAGGGCAAGAAGTACACGCTCAAGATGGCGATGAAGGATGCCAAGCGTTCTTAGGTCAAAGACCTTAGCTTGCAGAAGTAGCAGCCTACTCATTAGCAGCAGAAGCCGAGGCAGCAGTCGCCTTCGTCCGTGTTTTCGGAGTCACTTTATTAAAGGAACTCCAATGCCACGCCGGCGTTATTTGCGGGACCGAGCACTGCTTCATTCGGCTAATATTCATCAGTGCATCATTGACATAGTTGCGAAGTGTTAGATAGGAATCGACCAGCGTCTGAATCTCCTCCACGCTCGGCCCACCCTCCTTATCACACAGTCCATTTAACAAAATCGTGCTCGTATTGACGAACATCTCGAGCACGGCACGAATTGCCGTGTGCTTGTTCCGCTTAGTCTCTCTGCGTACCAGCTCAGCCTTCATATCATCCTTTGACATTTCCTTCATGAGGTACTTGACTGCCAGATCGCCATTGTCATCCACATTGAACCTCCCCTGATACATTCGAATGCGCTGATCCTGTATCTCGGATGTGATGCGATGGATTGCCATGATGGTTATTCTGTGCTCAGAGGTCGCAGGGAGAAGGCGGTAAATCCTCGTATATCCAGGAATACCCCCACACGGCACGTCACCAAGATTGCGAGGTGCCACCCCATTTCCCTGTTTCCGCAGGAATTCGTAGTAGTGCGGGTTGTGGACAACCCCGTTGACAATTTGGCCGGTCGTCCAGGAGAAGGCAGTGTGACAGTCAGTGCACCACATCTGGTCGCAGTTCCTCTGACATGTAAGGTCTTTCAGTGCAAACCGATGATTTCCTCCTACGTTCCACCCGTAGTAAACTCCCCGTCCAATTGGCTTCACTTGAATTTGTGACTTTAACCAGTCCTTATTCGGAGAAGAGTCTACACATTTCTTACGTGCTATTCTAGTTGGGATATCTGACAAATTCCTGCCCGAGAGGGACAGTCCGTAATGAGGGGGGTAATTCTTAGCCGTAACTCCAGGAAATGTTACATTATCCTTCTTTATAATATTAACACTTACTGCGAATCCAAGGCTACGAGCTAGAAGTTCTATTTGTTTTCCAATTGCATGATTCGATTGAGCAATTTGAATACGCTTCCCTTCGTGACTTACACAGCCATCTGTGTCGATTAAGCCTGCAAGTAATTGTAGACGAGTTTCTCTATCATTTGTAAGATAGTCATCTGGAATGTGCTTGTTTCGAATAAGTCCATAATAATCAAGAGCCTCTTTCAATGGATTCCTGTTCGACATTACCCCTGACTCCAAGGGAGAACTAGGCAGGTCACATAGTTCACACTTCTTCTTGGAACACCCCTTGCACGTAGCAGAGGTTGCACCGTGGCCGATAGAATCCCGTTTCCAGTTCTCACCTGCACGCCGAACACGGAAGCGATACATATCATCGTGAAGAAGTTCACACTGATTCTTATTACACCAATCAAGGAGAGAATGCACAATTTCCGGATCCTTTTCGGGGCAACATGCAAAGTCAACCCCATTATTAATTCCATCACCGATCCAAACGCCCATTATATACGGGTCGAGGAGTACATCCTTCTTTGGCCACTTGATTGAATCTATCATGTATCCGTACAGTCTATCTTTTACTGCTTCAGTCAGTGATATATACTTGTCTACCGTAATATCAATAACTTCGGGCAACTTTAGTTCTTTGCGATATGCCTCAAGGTCTTCCATGGTGTTAAAAATTCTACTTCTATTTTTTAATTCAAGAGGATCAACCCACTTGAATACATGCTTATTTTGGAAGACTGTTGCCGCAGAATACGGTTTCAATGCCAACTTATGTTTGCTATTCACCGTATAGGACATCCCACGACCCTGAGTAACCTCATACATTTCATCCTCTCCTGTGCATGTTTCCTCGACAATGCGAATCAAACCATCGTCACCCACGAGCTCGTCGCCCACGACAATATCCTGTGACATCTTGGTATGTCCATTCCACAAGAGAACTTCTGTATTGGCAGCAAAGCACCCATCTATTTTACTGATACGTTGCCCACACTTCGGGCACCCCCTCGACTCCTTAATAATGAGGGCCACACTCTCCTTTTGCCCAGGGTCGCACGTGTGCTCGACGTCCTTCTCCTCTCCCTTGATGACTAGGCAGTCAGGGCACGCCCACATTTGGCACGTCCCGCACTTGTACGCAGTACTCAGAAATCCTCGGCATTCTTCGGACGGGCACTTCATGATGAACTTCGCTCGCTCGGCCTTTGCCTCGCCGGCCCGCAAGGTCCACGCAGGAGGCTCCTGGCCTTGGGCCTCGGCAGAGTAGCGAATTACCTGGGTCCTCTCCTGCGTATACTTGACGAGAATCTTCTTACGAGTAGACTCTAAGCGGTCGAGTTCAGCAGTAAGATCCTTGAGTACTTCCGTGTGTTTGCGCATATTGATGGTCGCTTCGACACGGGGCTGGCGAGTAGGGAGGATCGATATCTCACGATCGACCAGGATATCCTCCCTATGTTTTTTATATGCACCAGTGCGAAAGGCTTTCGTGAAATTCATATCAAGAAAGTCGTCGTTCCACTCCTTGCGACAGCTCATGCAATGAGCATCCGATGTAACAGACAGCAAATACCTTTTTACACAGGATGCGCACGATTTGTATTCGCAATAGGGGCAGTCGAGTTGCTTACGCAATTGTGTTGTATAGTCGGCGCAACATGTCGTGCACGATTCTTCCGCCATTTACCTATAGAACATTCGAGTCTCCCTTCTAAGCCTTCGAGCCCAGCAGAGTCTATAGTCGCTGCAAGCCATTCACCGTGCTCTGCAGAGCCATCACCTGAGCATTCAGTTCTTTCACGGAGTCGACCAGCACCGCCGTAAGATTCGCATACTCGATACTCTTCTTTTGCTCAGCCGTGCCATCCGTGTGAACCAGCTCAGGAAGAACAGTTTCCATCTCCTGAGCGATAAATCCAATATGTCTCTTCGGAGATCCAGTGATCATGGTATATGAAACAGGATTCAGGCCCATCACATTCGATAGACTGTTCGACAGCGGTATGATATCCCTCTTACATCTAGCATCTGAGCTCTGTGTAATTCCATTAATCGTGAGAATTTTGTTCGCAGAGTCATAGGTGAAGAAGGTGTCTGATGTATAATACGTGCCGCTCGGGTCGGAAAATACGATACCTGACGCCGCACTCGGTGTAATAATGGTATTTGCCGTTAGTGTATTTACATTAATTGCTGTCATGACGGAGGTGGTCGGCGTAATGGCACGTATTGCATTATTGTTCGTATCGGCAATATAGAGAGTCGACTTATTATCAAGGGTTAGTCCATGCGGATTCTTATATGTAGCACCAATAATATTACTGCTCACACCATAACTGTTCACACTAGAGGTTAATGAGTTGCTACCTGAGATTGTCGTAACGTTATAGAGTAAATTTAAGTATTGTATCTTCCTCAGCGACCACGTGCCAGTATCAACAACATAGACGGTTCCTGTGCCGTCTACCGCAATTCCCGCAGCATTTGAAAACCGGGCCGCCGCTCCAATGCCATCCACTACGTTGGAGGCACCAACAGAAGAGCCAGCAATAGTGATGACATTCGCCGTCGATATTTCAATTCTTCTAATTGCCGTTGCGTCAGATACATATAAGTATGTTTGTGGTATATCAATGCATATATTCGTAGGACGGATGAACTGGGCATAGGTGCCAATTCCATCGACGAATCCGCTGAACCCTGTGCCGGCAAAGGTTGTCACAAGGCCAGTAGGGTCGATTTTGCGAATGGCGCAATTCCCCGTATCGGATATGTAGACAGTATTGTCTGATGCAACGGCAATGCCTGAGGGATTTAAGAAGCTCGAATTCTGGCGGGTTGTGTTCGAGAATCCGCCCTGCGATTTGCCGGCGTAGACGCTAAAGGTGCCTGTAATGGAATTGCTGCCAAACGTTAGAACTGCAGATCTGATCTGGTTGGTCCCGGAATTTGTAACATACAGTGTACTGGTCAGTGGGAAAAATGCCATCGCCGTGGGAACAGAAAATCCGGTTGAAATGAGAGTTCCTGATGTATCACCTGGAAAGGTGTACTTAATTGTCCCGTTTATAATATCCGTAAAAAAGACCACATTCTTTGACGGGGGTAAGAGGACATCGTAGGGGTATATCGACGGATTCGTTGCAGAAAGAAGGGTTGCGATGGTGCCAGCACTCTGTTGCACATTTGTAATAAGGGAATCAGCAGCGGCTGCGTTAGGGTAGGGAGAGTTCAGAGGTCCCGTTGGCCCTATCGGTCCGATGGAACCCGTGGGTCCTGTCGACCACGCCACACCAACGACACCCTGGGGGCCCGTGACACCCTGGGGCCCCGCAAATCCCTGGTCGCCCAGATTTCCTGTGGGGCCTTGTGGACCAACGGAACCTAATTCTCCTGTGGCGCCGGTCTGTCCCCTAGGTCCCGTGGACCCGGTCGTTCCTGTGGGACCCGTGGCGCCCGTGTAGGAGCCTGTGGGTCCTGTAAATCCGGTAGGCCCCATCCTACCCGTATGGCCCGACATGCCTGTGGGACCTGTCCACCCAACATATCCCGTGGGACCTGTCTCACCGAGAGGTCCGGAATAGCCAGTATACCCTGTCGCACCTGTGGGTCCCGTGACAGTCGATTGGAGTCCCGTGGGACCAACTATCCCTGTAAACCCCGTGGGGCCGGTGGGGCCGGTCACGTTCGAAATAGGCCCCGTGTAGCCCGTGGGTCCAGTGGGTCCTGTGGGACCTGTGGGCCCGCTCACATTTGAAATAGGGCCCGTGTAGCCCGTGGGACCGGTTGGACCGCTTAGACCACGTGGACCATGATAGCCCTGAATACCGGTGGGGCCCGTTGTCCCCGTAGCACCCGTGTGCCCCGTGAGACCTGTGAACCCCGTGGCTCCCGTATATCCCGTCGGTCCAGTGGGCCCCGTTTCCCCTACGGGCCCCGTCACCCCTGTAACACCTGTATATCCCGTGTAGCCCGTGTACCCGGTGAGCCCAGAAGGTCCTGTCTCTCCTGTCATTCCGATGTCACCGGTAGGACCAGTGGGACCGGTAGCCCCTGTGTATCCTGTCACCGTACTTGTAGGCCCTGTTACGCCAATATGTCCTGTGGCACCCGTGGGGCCTGTAGACCCCGTGGCCCCTGTGAGCAAGCTTGCATGCCCGGTCATTCCTGTAGCACCTGTGGGACCATGGGGGCCCGTCGGCCCGGTCGTAACGGAAGGAGGTCCCGCCGGCCCCGAGTACCCCGTAGGACCCGTCGGCCCCGTGACGGTCGAAGGAAGGCCCGTAGGTCCATAGGGACCGGTTGGTCCCAGAGGCCCAATATATCCTGTAGGCCCTGACCATCCGGTAAGACCCATCCAGTAAGCCCCGCCCGTGCCGTCCGTTACCAGAAATTGGTTAGCAGGGTACCGGGTATTGCCAGGACCGAGGGCAAATATTTTTCGTAATGTGATTGCATCAGCGTCGATAAAGGGGATGTTTCTCGACATCTTCTATAAGAGGACGTATTTTTAGTGCAAAAAACGCTCACCCCATTGGCCATTTATGCCTAAGTAATCCGTCCCTCAGCCAAACCCTGTCTAAACGAGAATCAACAGACACAACAGATGACGCAAGGGGGAGGACTCCTACAATTAGTAGCAAATGGAAAACAGGATGTCTTTCTTACGGGCAATCCCCAGGTAACCTGGTTCAAGATGGTATATCGCCGCTACACGAATTTCTCCATCGAATCCTCCATTATCCCCTTTGACACTCAACCCGATTTTGGCAGGCGGCTCACCTGTCTGCTACCGAGAAAAGGCGACCTCCTTGGTCCTCTTTGGCTGGAACTCACTCTTCCGGCTATAACGGATTCGCAGACGGGGGCACCCCTTTCTTACACAAATGCTATCGGCCACGCAATCTTGCAGGAGCTGACCTTTGAAATCGGTGAGCAGGAGATCGACAAGCAGACGGGCGAGTGGATGGAACTCTGGTCGAACTACACGGTTACGGCAGATAAGCAGACTGCATGGAATACGATGATTGGAAAAGTGCAGGGTGCCAGTCAGGGTAATGATAGTTCTGAGATGGTGGGGCTCTATGGTCCTCTGACCCTTCATATTCCCCTACGATTCTGGTTCTGCAAAAATCCGGGCATGTACCTACCTCTTTTAGCACTCCAGTATCACCCTGTACGTCTTAATATAACGCTTCGCTCTCTCAATAAACTGTTTATCAATGATACGCCGACCGTGACCCCCTGTGACCGGTCCGCAAATCCTGTCAGCATTACGTCATTAAACTTATACGGCGACTATGTTCACCTTGATATAGAGGAGAGACGCAGGTTCGTGGCAAACTCGCACGAATATCTGATTGAGCAGGTGCAGTATACGTCGTCGTATGCAATTGAGAGTACGGCACAAACTGTCCAGGTCCCGATGGAATTCAACAATCCGATCCGTGAACTGTATTGGGTCGTGCAGCGTGATGCATCGTTGAATGCGAACCAGTACTTCAATTACACGAACTATACGGTGGGAGAGACTGCCCCGTCCTTCCAGAATCTCATTACGACGGCATTGCTCCGCATCGAAGGATACGACCGATTTGATATACGTACGGCTGACTATTTCCGCCTTGTGCAGCCGTACCAATATCACACCGTCGTGCCGATCAATGACTATGTATATTCGTATTCCTTCTGTTTCCGACCTGAGGATATCCAGCCGAGTGGGTCGATGAATGCAAGTCGTCTGAATACAATGACTCTGCAGTTGGAGTTAAATACGACGGTCAGCCCTGCCCGGGGCACTGCAAGTGTACGCATATATGCACTCAATCACAACATTCTACGCATTGTGGATGGCTTTGGGGGCATCTTGTTCCGTGTATGAGTCCGTAAGAACAATCACTCTTTTAATATTTAGATATAGCAATGGGATCGTATACTCCCGATTTCATAAAAGAAGCAGTTGCAGGCTCTCACGTCGCAGTGTGGGGCGAGCCGCAGTATTCGAAATTTGGAATGTTATTATTCACATTAGTGTTTGGATACTTCGGATTACATCATTTTATGCTTCGCTCCCCTTTAACAGGGATCTTGTGCTATATTGTGAATCTGTATACCGGTGGATATTGGTATCTCTTTGACATGTTACAGTTATATGAGACGACGGTGGATGATCTGAATAAGTACGGACTAGGGTCGCCGTTCTTGTGTCAGTTTGGTATTGCCGTGGGTATGTGGGAAGGAGGTACTGTAAAAACGGATGAGGAGGGGCGGGTTATATCGGACGCAATCTATCAGAAGGGGGGTGGTGTAGATTCGGATGAGGTCTATCAGAGGGGTGGTGTTTTTGGTGCAATAGCAGGGTTGGCGGCAAGGGGGGTAGCTACAAAGGCTGCATCAACGGCTGCGCAGAGAGCGGCACAGCAGGCTGCTCAGCAAGCGGCACAGAGAGCGTCGCAGCAAGCTGCACAGCAGGCTGCTCAGAGGGCCTCGCAGCAGGCTGCACAGAAAGCTGCTCAGCAGGCTGCGCAAAAACCCGGCCTGCCCATGACTCCTGCACAAAAGGCTGCCGCTGATAAAGCGGCGGCGGCCAAAGCCAAACAACAAGCTGGTCAGAAAGCTGCAGCAGATGCGAAGAAGGGGTCGGGCACAGGTTCAGGCGTGGCAGATGCAGGAAGTGTAGGCTCTGGTCTGGGAGGCATGGCGTCAGGAGTAGGCTCTGGTCTGGGAGGCGTGGCGTCAGGAGTAGGATCTGGGCTGGGTGCTATTGGTGCCATGGCTCCAGGAATGGCGGCTGCATATGGCGCATCTTCAGACCCTATGCTTCCTGCATCTGCCTTTGAAACGCCTCCTATGCGATTCAATACGGGCTCAGGATCTCTTGCTGACACGGCTGGAAATCTAATGGCGGAATGGATGAAACTCATCATTGGATGGCTCTTATCGAGACGGCCGGGCCAGGAGCCGAAAAAGTATCCCAGCCAGTTTGATCCTGCATCCCCTCTGTGGACATTTCTCTTCCTTCTTGCGGTACCGATAGGTCCCCTGGCCTGTATCATTGCAGGAGATTGGTGGAATGCTCTGTTTCACTTGAATCCTCTCATCTACATCTATAGCATCATCGAGACGATATATACTCTTCTGTATCCGATGGAAGTCTTCATAAATGGAGTGTCTCGCCCCTTCCCCTTCCCGCAACTGTTTATTAACATTGACGTGGATGGGCAGAGTCCTTACATACAGCGCTCTGAAATGAAGATTGACCCACCAGAGAAAACTATTGGAATCGTCGACCCGTTTATTCGGATTGCGAAATATACGATGGCACTTATTGAGGGGATTATTTCGTACATCCCTATGGCGATAGGCCCGGGCATCACGGCGGCTCTCTCGAAGTTTGCGAATGCTGCTCAAATTACAGCAATGGCGGGAACTAGCATTGCAGGAGCAGGGGCCGCTGCTGCTGGATCAGCCCTGGCTTCGGCTTCTGCTCCAAGATCTGCCCCGAGCTCGCCGAAGATAGGACCCAAGATGGCTATGCCAGCAAAGGTGTTAAAGGGTGGTGGTGAATCTACGGACCTCGCACCCTCTGACACCATGTCCCTGGGAATTCTCGCTGCGGTCCTGGTCGGCGGATTGTTCCTGGCGGTAGGTAGAAATGTTCAAGGCAAAGATGATTCCCCTCCGCTCGCAAGAAGAATTTGAGGAGCTTCGTATTGCCAAGCTGGAGAAGCCGGTCCTCATTAACTTTACGGCATCGTGGTGTGGGCCGTGCAAGGCGTTTGATTGGGAGTCGGTGAAGGAGCATATCAAGGGGTATACTGTGTATAAGTGCGATGTGGATGAGAACAATTACACGCCTGGCTTCTGTGGAGTGCGGAGTATACCTGCTTTTTTGGTGATAACGACGGGTAACACCATCCTAGGCCCGAAACAGATTTCGGAAGCGGGCAAGCTGGTGGAATGGTTAAGCGCAGCGAACTAGAGCGCAGCGAAGTAACGTCAGCAGCGAAGTAAAGCGAACTAAAGCGAACGAAAGCATAAGAACCTAAGATAACCCTGTAACATATAGTAGATGGACACCGATATTCTTATCATAGGTGCAGGCCTCGCAGGCTTACACTGTGCTTTACGGCTGTCAGAACGCTTTCCGAAAAAAAATATCTGTATACTTGAATCGTACCTCATTGCTGGAGGAAGAGTACACACAATCAACGGCGTCGAAGCAGGTGCTGGTCGCATCCCCATATCCCATCCTATGATCGGATCCTACTGTGACAGGTATTCACTCACTCGAATCCCTCTCCAGCACAATACACAGTACGTAGATGAGAATGGTATCTTACAAGAAAACCTCTGGCCGACGTGCATGACCATTATCCAGAATGCTCTCGCCACTGTACCGAAGACACTTCTCTCCCGTTACACCCTGGCAGAGATTCTTGTAAAGCTCCTCGACAAGGAGACGGCAACTTCGCTGATGGCATACTTCCCCTATCGCTCAGAATTGACTACTTTGCGGGCCGATGTTGCCCTGCATTCTTTTGCAAATGAGTTCTCGACCAAGGAGTCATTCTATGTTATTAAGGAGGGGCTCAGCTCGGTTATCCGTGGCATGGAGACGGAACTTGAGGAGAGAGGAGTCAAGATGCTGTTTGAACACCGTGTAACAGGAATGGGCTCGGTGGATTCGTTTCCCATGTCTGTAACAGTTGACGTAAGACAAGAAAGCCAAGGAAAAGAGATAAAACGCTTCACGGCCCGCAAGATAATCTTCGCAGTACCTTCGACGGCACTCTTGGCCATTCGTCCCTTCACATCCTATCCCATCTTAAAGCATTTGAAGATGACGCCGCTTCTTCGTATATACGCCACCTTTCCTAGACCGGTATGGTTCGAGGGGATGCCGAGGGTCGTCACGCCCAACTCGCTCCGCCATATCATCCCTATAAATCCAGCCAAGGGGACCATTATGATTTCGTATACAGATGCTGACGACACGAAGATATGGGCATCGTTAAAGAAGGAAGCTCTGCAAAAGGGTATTATGAAGCAGGTAAGGGAGTTGTTCTCCATGAAGGACATTCCAGACCCTATATCTATGTCGAAGTACTACTGGGAGGATGGGTGCACCTATTGGACACCGGGTCTCTACGATCCTGTGAAGGAGTCAAAGGATATTATGCGTCCCTTCCCTAGTCGTCTCCCCGACGTGTATGTCTGTGGAGAGAGTTATAGTATGAAGCAGGCGTGGATGGAAGGGGCGTTGGAACATGCAGAGGGAATGTTGGAGAGGTATTTCTTACATAGAAGCTAGATGGGTGCTCTTGGCTTATATGTATTCCATATCTTATTCGTATTCCCGCTTCTCTTCTATGTTGCATTTTTCCGAGGACTTGTGCCTCTTTGGGTATATCACGGACTGACTATACTTGGTCTCGTTATCATTGTATATCATCTTTTCAAGGCGATTCAGCGATGGAAGGCTCACTCCCCCTTTCTTTGGGTGAATATCATGCACATTGTACTCATTGGTCCGCTGATGGTCTACATAGGAAAAAATGACTATAGCTCTGCGAAATGGTCATTCGAGATCTTAGCATTGCTGGCCTTTGCTGCGCTTGGATACAATATGTATCAGATTGTTATTGAGGTAGGTAAGCTGCAGACAATTCGGCCAGAGGAAATTTATGATACTGCCTCTACGGCCTCGGCCTCCTCGGCCTCTAGTTCCTCCGTAAGCAAGCCAAGGCCCAATTGAACTTCTCTCTTATTCAGGACGTCGGGGGAGAGGCATGAGACTGCATGATAGACAAATGCCGGTTTCGACTTGAATACTAGCTCACATACCCCACACTGTAATTCTTGTGCCCCCCGTAGGGCTTGCACGTCGGCATTCAGATGTTTGAGAAGATAATGGCTCCGAAGTTGTCCCTTGGTGTTTGCGGCATAGTTGCAGCAGGAGGAGGGACATGTATGGGTCTTAGCCTTCTTCACAGAATGCTCAGGATGGCGAGAAAGGATATGACTATCAAGATTTTGCTTGACAGCTGACTCGTATGTGCAGTGCTTGCACTTGTGCTTGAAGGTTCCTGCATGCTTGGCTTTGATGTGCTCGTGGACAGAAGAGACATTCTTGATGGGTCTGATGTAGTCGCAGTGGGGGCACTGGACGGTGGTTTCGGTGCGGATGTAGGTGAACCTAGTTTTCGTAGCCATGGTAGACTTGTGCTGAGGCGGCGGTGGAGTTTCAATTTTTTTCCAAGCACCTGCGGTCCTTATGCTTCGCTTGCCTGGGCTTTCAGCCCTGAAAAAAGTGAACTGCCCTTCCCCTGTTACACAAAGTCCCAAAACAGAATGTCGTGGATCGCCGGCACCCTCGAAGTGGCCTCCAAGGTCCGCTACGGGCTGACCACCCGTGGCTGCCCCATCTTCCGCTTCGTCCCCTATGATAAGCGATATGCCCCCTTCGCCGTCGGTTCTTCCATTCGAGACTTCAGTACGAATATCCATGCAATCATTGAGCCTTCCGAGGGCAATACATCTATGCCAAGGGGCTCCATCGTCCAGATACTGGGCGCCCCATCGGCTCGTACGGAGCAGACGATGCTTCTTATGACCTACGCATATGACAGTAAAAAGGAATTCCGTACCATTCTTCCATATGCATCTGCATCTGCATCTGCTACTGCAGAGCAAACAGACGAGCAGTCAAGAGAAGAAGTGACCGGCTTCACCTTTCACATAGACCCTCCAGGCTGCAAGGACGTCGACGACGCATTCACATTTGCGAGAGAGGGCGAAGGGTGGCGCATCCACATCCACATCGCCGACGTGGACGCTTGGGTCAAGGAAGACTCGCCCCTCGATAAACAGGCGAAGAAGAAGGCATCCACCTTTTACTCCACCGATGGACGAGCTCTGGCACCACTCTTTCCACCTACTATCTCTGAAGAGAGTGCCACACTCTTACCAGGATCCAAGAAGCCCACCGTGTCGCTCCACTTCCACTGGACGCCTGGCACTGGACCCAGTCACTTTACCTGGGCACGCACGACCATCCAGACCGAGAGGTCATTCACATATGACGAGGCCGATAAGCAAGTGGAGGCCATTCCCGAGCTAGCAGCTCTGCGTAATGTATCAAAGGATATTGGACTTGAGGACTTTAGTGTCACTGATTCCCATACATGGGTCCAGGCCCTCATGATTCTGTACAATGGGGCGGCTGGCAGCCTCTTGCGAGAGAACAAGGTGGGTATTCTACGTCGTCATTCGGCGAAGAAGATGGATAAGTTTAAGGCTATTGGACTTCTCTCTGCATTACCCATGGCCGCCGCCGAATACGTCCTGGCCGATGAGGAGAATGTGGAGCATGGTGGGCTGAACATGACTGCCTACGCCTATGCATCCTCGCCCATTCGCCGATACTGCGACCTGGTGAATCAGCGGATCATCAAGAATATCATGGACCGTAAGATTGACATAATCGCCCCCACAAAGGAACTGGTGGCCGAGCTGAACCGCAGGCAGAAGCAAGAGAAGTCCTTTACTCGTGACATGTTCTTCATGAGCGTCCTGTCATCGAAGGAACCGGTCCAAGGTATCGCCATGTCCGAGAAGCGTGTCTGGATTCCTGCGTGGAAGCGGGCAATTACGGTGCGGAATACGGAACTCACGGTCGGCACGTCCTATACGATTACCTGGTACGAGAACAAGCAGCTGCCCCATTGGAAGGAGCGTATTGTGTTCCGAGCTGTCTAGCATACGCTAAAAAATACTAAAGTAGACTAGAAATGGCGAGAGGATCTAACTCACTACGTGGATTAATAAAGACTGGATTCGGCCTCTCAATTGGTCTTATGTTAGGTCAAATCCTCTTCATCCTGCTAGGATTAGCATTTTTCGTACCCGGTTATATGCTCTACATGAAAGATAAAAAGTCCCCCGATTCAACAAATAAGATTCTTTCTATTGCACTGATGGTAATAGGAGTGATTATAATGGGTGGGCTCGGCTTCGGCTTTCTCCTCGATAATATGAGCGACATGTTTGGGGAATAACCGAGCGCAATCTTAAAAAATGTGTTCAGTATATAAATGAAGGAAGTGTATATTATACTCCTGTCAATCCTTGTCATAATATGGTGGATCGGGGTGTGGGGATGCATTGAGTGCTGTATAAGCATGGTTGCAAAGAATAACCAACTACACACTTTTTACATCTATTTTGGAATGTCCATGTTTGTCATCTTACTCTTTTTACTATACCCGAATGCATATAAGAAAGTACTGGAGGTGTAAAATTGAATAGCACGCCGGCCCTCATTGCCTGTCCTAGGATGTCTACCCCGCAAGCTCTTCTACGCATCGTGACCGACGACGAGGATGTGCCCCCCATGCCCTCTTCGCCTGCACTCGTGACCGGCTACGCCCCTGACCGGTTCCAGCGTTTCGCCATTGAGGCCATCGAGCTTGGCGAGAACGTGCTCGTCACGGCCAAGACGGGCTCAGGAAAGACCTTCGTGGGAGAGTACCAGATCGCCAAGAGTCTCCAGCGTGGCGGTCGTGTCTTCTATACGACACCCATCAAGTCACTCAGCAATCAGAAGTACCACGATCTCAAGCTGCTTTTCCCCAACAATACTGTCGGCATTATGACAGGCGATATCAAGTTCATCCCCAATGCCGACATTATTGTCATGACCACGGAGATTCTCCGTAACCTCCTCTTCAAGAAGGGCAGCCAAACGGAGGCCGTGGGTGCATCCTCACTGCTGAGCATCGACTGCGTAGATTCCGTCATCTTCGATGAGGTCCACTATATCAACGACAAGGACCGTGGCCATGTGTGGGAGGAGACCCTCATCTTACTCCCTCCCACCATCCACCTCGTCCTCCTCTCGGCCACCTTATCGAAGCCCCAGCTGTTTGCGAACTGGCTCGCCAACCTCAAGCAGGTGCGTCTGTGGCTCATCAGTACGCAGTGGCGTGCCGTTCCTCTCGAGCACTGCGTCATCCGTGATGGTGCTCCCCTGACCATCTATACGCCCAAGGAGGTGTTCCAGGCCGACGTGTATCGTGCATGGCTCGCTGAGCGAAAGGGCCAGGCGACGGCACTGGACAAGTTCCGCCAGAAGGTGAAGGATGAGCGCCGTGTGGGTACGGAGGGGCCCATTTCGGGCAAGGTCCACACGAAGAGCTTTGACCACGTGCTGCACGAGACGCTCACGTGGCTTAACACCCATGGCTCTCTACCTGCCCTAGTCTTCGTGTTCTCACGAGCAAAGTGCGAGGCCCTCGCCTCGAAGGTTCCTCATACCTTCCTCGACTCCTCTGACTCGGCCGCCGTGGCCAATATCTGGGACTTCCATCTGTCACGCTACAAGTCGTTGCTGGAGAAGAGTCCGCAGATGCACACGCTCAGAGCCCTTGCTCTTCGCGGCATTGCCTTCCATCACAGTGGGCTGCTTCCGTTCCTAAAGGAGATTCTGGAAATCCTCTTTAGCAAGGGGTATGTGAAGCTGCTGTTTGCCACGGAGACATTTGCTGTGGGCATTAACATGCCGACGAAGACGGTCATCTTCACCTCTCTGCAGAAGTACACGGACGGCTCCTTCCGTCCTCTCCTTTCCTCGGAATACATTCAAATGGCGGGGCGTGCAGGGCGTCGTGGCAAGGATGACAAGGGGCTCGTTATCTATATTCCCGATAAGGAACCGCTTGATCTGTTCGAGGCTCAGAGCATGCTGACGGGCAAGGCGAGTAGCTTCCAGTCACGCCTCTCCTTTGATTATGACTTCATCCTCAAGGGTCTGAATGGCATGGTGTCTATGGATGCGATGCTGAAGGATTCTTACTGGTGGACGTTGGAAGAGGAAGATAAGAGAGTTCTACGTGCTGATATTGAGGAGATATCGACAAAGCAGTCACGTCTGAATCTTTCCGCGGATGAACTGTCCGTCTGCTCCGCAAGAAAGGCTCTGTTAGACAGGATCGGAAACAGTCAAAACGCCAAAAAGAAGATAGCCATGCGAGAATATGACGCATGGAAAGACGATCACAAAGAGTCTGTCTGGGCTCCGATCTTTGCCCGATACGATGAATACTCGGCTCTGGAGAGCAAGAAGGCACAATTGTGCAGCACCCACACCGCTTATCTATCAAATACCGAGGCACGATCCGCCATTCTGCCCGAAGTGGTTCAGCGTGTTCGGGTGTTGGAGGTATTCGGATACGTAGATTCTGAGGGTTCTCTGACGGCACATGGTCGTCTGGCGTCGGAATGTAATGAGGGGCATCCATTCTTACTGACCGAGTATATGCTGTATTTACATGAGAAGATCTCTCTAGGCCAGTCACTGAGCCTCCCTGAGGTGTTGACGACGCTGGCCATCTTCCTGGGAGAGCCGAAGGATATGGAGGAGAAGGTGCGGGCGACGGTGGATGGGGAGGCGGCGGCGCACTTGCACTTTATCAGCGAGACGGCGAAGAAGGGATTCATGGCGGAACGGCTCCATGGCATCTGTTACACCGATTTCTGGGAGTTGCATGAGGACTGGCTGGAGCCTATGCAGGCGTGGTTGGCGGGCGAGGAGAGCATTGCGAGCCTGGCCCATAAGTACGGGCTGTTCGAGGGGGCAGTACAGAAGGCCATTCTGAAGCTGGCGGCTTTGCTGGAGGAGCTACAATCGTTGGCAACTCTGCATACGAGTGTGGATCTTCTGAAGTTCCTGGAGGAGGGCAGGATGCTGATTCTGCGTGACACGATTCTGGCGGAGAGTCTGTATTTGCGGATTTAACTAAAATATCCCGTATTAATATAATAATGTATAGCCCCTCCATCTATGCGCACACATTTGGCGGTGGAGTCTTAGTTGCCAGTATACTTTACCTGGTCTTGCATGTGTCAAAGGTTGTGTCGAGAGACCCGTATCAGATACTGGTTCTCATGCTCCTATTTTCTATTGCTATTGGTATCCACGGCCTCTCGCACGCTGGCTTAGAGTATGTGTATAACTACAACCCTCTTACTCTAGTAACTCAGACGGATCAAAAGCGGGTAGAGACGTAGAAAAATATGCTGTTCACGAAAACGATGGCGAGGAGGGCGGCCATGCATATATTCGTATCACGCATATCCTCCTTTTTTATATGGGCATAGGTTTCCTTCATAAACTCGAAATCACTGAATATCCCCTGTAACTCATCGTAGGGCAGAACAGTTCCACGGATATTTACATACTCTTTCGTATCCACTTTACATAGAATAATGCGGAGCTCTTCCCCCGTGAGAGACTTTATGATGCCTATTTTTTCAGGCATTGTATCGTGGTTCCGCTCCTTAATCGTATCTAAGAAGCCTATCATGTCCTCGGTTCCTTCATTACCGGCAGAGGATTCTCCTTCGGCAAGGCAATTACTCTCGGGGCGGGATAGTTCAGCAGCGGTTGAGTCAGCTGCCACCGGCTCGGCGGTTGAGTCAGCTGCCACCGGCTCGGCGGTTGAGCCTATTGCATCTGAGTCAGAGCCCGTTGAGTTAGTGACAGTGGAGTCAGTGACAGTGGAGTCAGTGACAGTGGAGCCTGTAGCGGTCGAGTCAGTAGCGGCTGAGTCAGTAGCGGCTGAGTCAGTGACAGTGGAGCCTGTAGCGGTCGAGTCAGTAGCGGCTGAGTCAGTAG
>Ga0209550_10001473_pt1 | contig 22488 bp, 20 predicted proteins | sample LauGreSuBDMM15SN_2_FD_187567 | JGI IMG/M metagenome (GOLD analysis project Ga0209550, IMG submission 187567) | Freshwater lake microbial communities from Lake Michigan, USA - Su13.BD.MM15.SN (SPAdes) (version 5) | ecosystem: Environmental > Aquatic > Freshwater > Lake | place: Lake Michigan... | reverse complement strand
GGGCAGGCCTACTGATCATCCATTAATCGTTCATATCTCATCTACTAATAGTTTAAATAAATGGACAAAAGATATTCCTGAGTATGCAATTAAACTTGCAAGAGCTTTTTGGCCAGGGCCCATGACATTGATCTTGCCAAGAACAGAGTTGGCAAAAGACTTTATTACAGGCGGCCAAGATAATGTTGGGGTTAGAGTGCCAGCACATACTGTTGCACTCGCATTACTTAAAGAGTTTGAATCTCAAGGTGGTTACGGAATTGCAGCCCCTAGCGCCAATAGATTTGGCAAAGTATCACCTACCTGCGCAGAAGATGTTAATGAGGAGTTATCTGATTACTTAATTGAGAATGATTTAGTTATAGATGGAGGTCCGTCCTTAGTTGGCGTTGAATCTACCATTATTAATTGCACTAAAAGCTCTCCCATAATTCTAAGACCAGGTGGCATTACAGCTGCCATGATCAATGATTTACTAGGAATACAAATTGAGGTAAATACAAAAGTAGCTGCAAATCAAATAAAAGCACCTGGACTTTTAGAATCACATTACTCCCCAAGAGCTTCGGTATTTCTTTCAGGTGAGCCATTGCCAGGTGATGGCTTTATCGCGCTTAGTAAATATCCGACACCAAGAGGCGTGGTTAGACTTGCATCTCCATCTAACAGCTTCGAGTATGCAAATATTTTGTATAGCGCATTACGCTCTGGAGATAATAAAAATATAAAGCGAATCTACGTTATACCACCTAGTGAAGATGGAATTGGGATGGCTATTCTTGATCGCTTAGATAGGTGTAAATCTGTTCCATAGGTTCCTATAATTATTTTTGTGATATCGTTATAAAAGTAGTATTATTATTTAAGAATTTTCTCAATTATTAGTTTTAGCTAAAGTAATCAAAATAAATAATAAGTTTACAATGCATCTAAACATGATTTATTTAGTGCAAAAGTAAAGTAAAATACTACACTTTTAAGCTTAGTCAACTATCTTTTATTATTAATTAAAATTTATACATTTCAAATTCTCGTATTAGTATTTAGGCACTTTACGTTATAGTCCATGTCGGCTTGAGTTTTAAAAGAAGTTTATTTCAGTTTTTAATTTTTAAGTTACTGATAATTGGGCATAATTCTTTAGAAATTTTATTACTCACCATTTTATTGCCTGAAATAAAGTCAAAAAATTCTAGATTCAATTTGATACCAATCAACGGATTTAGATGTAGTTCTATCAATTTACTTAACTGATGCAGATACTTTGGTTTCCCGTATGGGGCAAGCCCCATTAACTTGTACTCCCCTGAATTAACTTTGAGCCCAAGGTATTGAGTCATGGTACTGTAAAATAAACCAATTGAATGAGGAAAGTTTTGTGACCAAAGCTTGGTTAGTTTGGACCCTTCACCATACCAAGCCGAACTCGATTCCCACTCACCTACAGCATCCATTACTAAAACTAATGAAGTTTTGAAAGGTGAAGTATAAAAGCTTGATGCGGCATGAGATAGGTGATGGCTTGAGTATAAAACTTCAATATTATTTCTTCCGGTTATTTTTTGCACCTTGCTAGAAATAGTTTTTTTCCTAGACTAGTGATGTTTTTTTAATGAAGATATATTTTTAACAAAAGAATTTAATTGCATAGGATTTGTATGAAGTAAAGAAAACAGTTGTCGGTCAAATTTTATAACAGGTTTTTCATAAAAAATAATTGCTTCATTTTATCCCAATCAACTACTTTCATCGAAGACAATATACTGTTAGATGGGAACTTAGGATCAAACTTAATTCTCGAATATCTTTCCTCGTGATCCGAAAATAAAATTTCATTTTCCGATACAATCGACAAGGCACTATCATGGTAATTAAATGACATACCTGCAACAATCATGCGCTAATGATACTTAAGATAAAGTTTTTTTGCTGTTTTAACTCTTACGGCCAAGTTTTGAACCTTTTTAGTGCTACGAAGGCGGGCTTGTGACTGTACTAAAATGTATTAAAACTCAAATCCAAGGTAGATAAAGATATTATCTTAATTCATTGAATTTTCAATATAGTGAGATATGATAATGAGAACGTGAATACCCACTATAGTTTTGGTAAAAATTGGCTTAGGTATAGTAAACTTATTGAAATCACTAATCTAGATTCGGTTACTTTAGACTTAGCTCGGCTTTTACAATTATCAAATCTTTCCAATAAAACAGTATTAGATGTGGGGTGTGGATCCGGAATACACGATGTTGGTTTTTACAGACTTGGGTGCAGGAATTTGACTGCTATTGATTACGACCTGGATTCTATCACCGCTACAATCCAAACTCTAAGGAAATTCTGCCCAAACGCAAATTATAAAATTCATCAAGGTGACATTCTTTCGGAGAATTCAAAATTATTAGGTAAATTCGATATTGTTTACTCGTGGGGCGTTTTACATCACACAGGTAATTTAGTGGAAGCAATATATAGAACTGCTGATTTAGTATCCGACGATGGACTTTTGGCTCTAGCAGTTTATAGAAAGACATTAATGTGTAGATTCTGGAAAATTGAAAAAAGAATTTATTCTAAGTTACCAAAAATCTTTCAAGTATTTTTCGAAATAATTTATATCTCACTTTTTTCAATTGCTCTACTTATTAGCAAGAAAATAACCATATTTAGTTATATTAAGAGTTATTCATCAAAGCGAGGAATGAATTTTTTTGCTGACGTAAGAGATTGGCTTGGTGGTTACCCCTATGAATCAATTTCACCTCAAGATTTAAGAAAATTACTGTCTGAATTGGGATTCTCTCCAGTTTACAGTTTGGAAGGGAGTAGTAGACTCGGTATTTTTGGCTCCGGGTGTGATGAATTTTTATTTCAAAAAATTGATGTTAAATACCCATAATATTTGCTTGGGCATCAAAATTCGGCACTTGAGCACGAACCTCTTCAAATTTTCCTGCGGCAATAATTTTCCCATTCTCCATATATAAAACGAGGTCTGAGTCAATTACTGTAGATAACCGATGTGCTGAAACAATTACGGTGACATCAGATCCTAGGTTCTTAAGGCTACGATTAATTTGCTGTTCCGTTTCGCCGTCAAGTGCACTCGTTGCTTCATCCATTATCATCAATTTAGGTTTTGAAAGCAATGCCCGTGCGATACCAATTCTTTGCCGTTGACCACCACTAAGTTTTGATCCCAGCTCCCCAGTTTTTGTTTCGAAAGTATTTGTTAAATTTTGTAAAAACTCATATATCGAAGCTTGCTGCGCGGCTTCAACAATATAACTGTCTTCAACATCTATGTGATCCCAGCCAAGTGCAATATTTGATCTAACTGTACTGTCTGCTAGAAAAACATTTTGTGGAACATACGCAATCGCACCCGGGAATCTTTTAAAAGCATCCCTAGGATTTAAACCCGAAATTAAAATCTGACCATTTTTAGGTTTTATTATTCCCAGCAATATGTCAAAAAGCGTACTTTTACCAGACCCGGATGGGCCAACCACTGCCACTTTCATCCCTGGCTGAATTTTGATATTTATGTTATTTAGTGCAAAATGTGAATTTGTTTCATATGAAAAAAATAAATTCACAATTTCAATTTCTGCTTTAAAATTATCATGGTCCACTGTAAATAATGGCGATTCGTAATCTTGCACTTTAATATCCTTGAGAGTCTCTATTAACTCAAAAGCAGGAGCGATAACACCTTCTCCAGAGCGGATTTGAATTAATCCCTGCTGAACTCTCATGAATGCAGGTACGATTCTTGTTGCTGATGCAATAAATATTGCAGTTGAGCTAGCGGCAGTTACAGCATCATTGATTGTAAATTGCAAAACAGCAATAATAATTCCACCAAATATAATTGATGCTTCAATAATATATTTAGTGAGGTATGGCAGAAAATTTATTTCAGCTTTGGTATATGCCAGAGGTTCCCTGATGCTCATTATTTTCCGCGAAAAAAATACTTGCTTGTTTGAAACTAATATTTCGCGGAAAGAAGCGACAAGTGCAGCAACGTTATTGTTGCTTTCCGTAATTAAACGAGAGTACTCGTATCCTAAAATTTTTGCTTTTTTTTGCATCAGCGAATAGATAAGATACCCAATAAGACCAAAGTAGATTATCGTGACTAAGGCTACATAAAAATCAAATACAAGCAGGGTAATACTCAGGGTAAGCAATAGAAATAAATCTGCTACCAAAAAGAAAAAAGTAGGCAACATATTCCCTACGATAAAATCAATACTCGTTGTAAGGGAGTACAAGATTTCCTGCGATGTTTTTTTATTCGCTTTTTCCAAAGATTGGTGCATAAATTTGTTCACGAGTTCGTTTGAAATTGAAACGCCCCTAGTACCCATAAAATTTAACATTTTTCGAGTAAAATACATTGAGGCCAATGTTTTAATGGATAAAAGCAAAGTGATTGCAATACCTAATACAAATATCATCTCTATAAAGGATTTATTTTCTAGTCCAACAAAGCTAACGATAGACTGAATTGAGCCTTCTAAATTCTTTGACTGCACATTATAAATTACAAGTGAACCTAAAATCCCGGTAAGTAAAACAGCAACTAGATCGAATAAGCCCAGAAGGGCTTGTGTCAAAGCTATAGCATATATTTTTTTCTGATCATTCTTGTCCAATATTCCAAGAGTGCGCATGATTGGAGCGATCAGTCCATTTTTCAATTTACTGGTTTCCATAAAGGTATTCTAAGTCGGTTCTTTGTTTTATTTGGAATATAACGATATCTGATAAACTGGGTGATAGCCTTTTCTCATGTGTGGAATTCTTGGTGTTGTTAAGAATAGTGATGCTCCAAAGGACTGGGAATTTGATTTGAGGGCTTGGGCGAGAACTATAGAGCACCGCGGGCCAGATGAATTCGGAAAGTTTGAGAATAAACATATCTCGCTAGGATCGCAAAGGCTTTCAATAATTGACATCAGTCATGGCCAACAACCCTATTTTAACGAAAGCAAAAATATTATAGTTGTGTTTAATGGACAAATATATAACTATAGATCTCTGCGTAATTTCTTAATTTTAAAGGGTCATACTTTTAGGTCAGAAGTTGACGGCGAGATTATTCCTCATCTTTACGAAGAATTTGGACCACAATTCGTTTCAAAAATAGATGGAATGTTTGCTATCGCGCTGTGGGATGCTAGTAAAAATTCTTTATACCTATTTAGAGACAGGGTTGGGAAAAAACCTCTCTTATACACAATAGACGATAGCGGTCACTTTATTTTCTCATCAGAACTTAAAAGTTTAATATCCCTATGTAGCTTATCTACTAGTGACGTGTCTCTTGACAGCTTAGGTTTCTTTTTAACTCTGGGATATGTGCCTAATCCACATTCCATTTTTAATGATGTATCAAAACTGGCACCGGGAAGTTACCTTAAATTTCAGGATGGAATTATATCCATTACTAAATATTGGGAACCATTAGTTTTACAAAATCCTAATAGTTTGAAAGAGAATTTGAGAATATTTAATAAACTTTTTGAGGATTCGGTAGCGAAACGATTAGTTTCCGAAAGACCTATGGGAGCATTCTTGTCCGGGGGAATAGATTCCTCACTTGTCGTGGCATATATGACTAAGTTACTTGCTGAACCAGTTAGGACATTTTCCATTGGTTTCCCAGATGATAAGTTTGATGAAACAATTCATGCCGATGAAGTGTCCAGAAAATTTAATACAATACATAAAACTATTCGGATTCAAGATTCTGATGTGTCTTCGCTCTTCGATTCCTCACACCGAGCATATGACGAACCTTTTGCGGATTCTAGTACGTTAGCTACATATGCAGTAAGCCAACTAGCCGCAAAAAATATTGTTGTAGCACTAAGTGGAGATGGAGGAGATGAGGCTTTTGGTGGGTACGATAGGTATCGTTATCTGAGTATGTACAATAAAATCAAAATCCCTCTCGCCTTGTTAAGCATTGCACGAAAAAATATTCCTGGACTTGATGATATTCTTCCAAAGAAGCTTAATACAATCCTTGATAAATTACCGATAAAACAAAATGAAAGTCTTTTCTATTTGAGTATGATGTCTACCGTTCATATAAATAACGTTTCAATTATGTTCCAAAATAAAAATTTTAATTTTCCGGAAAAATTATATGATTTTTTAGTATCTAAGTTTTTAAGCCAAAACTCGCAAGACAGATACATGAAAGGTAATATCTACGACCTAAACACATACCTCCCTGATGATCTGTTGTATAAAGTAGATATTGCTTCTATGGCAAATTCCCTAGAAGTTCGGTCACCATTTCTTGACCATAAAATTATTGAGTTTGGTCTTTCACTAAAAAAAAATCAGCGTATTGGAACCGAAGGTAAAATACTTCTTCGTGCTATCGCACAGATCCATTTACCTTACTCTGTGGTCAACAGACCAAAAATGGGGTTTGGAATTCCACGAGAAAGATGGTTGAAGGGTATTCTGAAAAACAAAGTCGACGATGCCATTTTCTCTAGAGATTCATTGATGTATTCATGGCTTGATCAAAAAGAGACAAAAATAATTTACCAAAATTTCATAAATGGTAAGAAGTTGGATGGAGTCATTTGGAACCTTCTTACAATGGAAACGTGGGCAAGAAACTGGATAAAATGATTAATAGAAAGATTGTGTATATAATTGGGAGTGCTTCAATTGGTGGAGCTGAACTTCAAATGCTACAGCTTTCAAAATTAATCAAAGAGAACGGGTGGCTTTGTGAAATTTGGTTCTTAAAAATTGGATCAGGAGCCGTTGCACGCTATGCATCAGATTTAGATATTAAATGGAGATCGTTTAACATACAAAAAAACTTTAAGAATCCGTTTTTAACTCTACTCGGACTCATTAAGTTTATCACTGCGATAAAGCAAACAAAACCCGATATTGTCCAAGCTTATATGTCTGAAGGAATAATTATTGCTCTAAATTTATTCAGATTTATATCCCCCAGCACTAAAAGAGTTGCTGCAATTCGAGGCTTTACTCCAAATAAGGGAAAATTTATTGAGACTGTATTTAAAAACACTCTACAGAATTCGAGTTTAGTAACCGTCAACGCAAAACACCTTGCGACCGAAATTGAAAACAGATTTTTTGTACGCAAGGAATCAATTAAATTAATCCACAATGGTGTTTCCTGTGTAACAACAAAATCAAATCTTTCTTACAATCCGCCAAATATTATTGTTATTTCGAATTTTCACAAGTATAAAGGATATAAATTTTTACTTGAGGCGTTAAGTAAAATCCAGCTCAGTTTTAAATGTTTGTTAATTGGAGGTGGTCGAGAAAAGGAATCAATCAAAATAAGAATTGACGAGCTTGGATTGAAGGAAAGAGTTGTAATTCAAGACTACGTTTCAGATCCAAGACCTTTTCTTAAGTTAGCGCAGATCGCAGTTCATCCCTCGGAAACAGAGGGGTTGAGTAATGCAATTTTAGAAGAAATGTCATGGGGGCTACCAATTATTGCTTTCGACGTTGGTGGCAATAATGAGTTGATTTCTAATAACGTAAACGGTTTCCTTGTGAATCTGAATGACGATATTGCTTTTATAGAAAAGCTATCAATATTAATTACGGACACTGAGCTTAGAATGAAAATGGGTACCGCTTCTAAGGAGCTTGCTCAAAAATTTTCATGGAGTGACTGTCTGAGTTTGCACGAAGTTGCTTACACGGAATTAATCGCTACCTACTAATCTTTTTTTCATGTCAGAAACAATTCGACTGGCCGCTTGACCATCCCAGTATGTCAAGTTATTTTTATTTACTTTACTGTTCTTCAGGACCGTAAGAGCACTATCCAGAATTTCGGAAACTTCGATTAGCCGGTTTGTTCCTTCTGTGACGGTAATAGGTCGTTCTGTGTTTGGCCTTACCGTTAAACAGTTAATTCCCAAGTAGGTTGTTTCCTCCTGTATTCCTCCTGAATCAGTAATTACGAGCGCAGAATCGATTACTAAACTTATGAAATCAATGTAATCTAATGGTTCAATAGTCTTTATATTTTTGCCTGCTGGAAGAGTGCCATTACCGAAATTTAGAATATTTGCTTTTGTACGAGGGTGAAGTGGAAGAACAATCGGCAAGATTCCAGATAATTTTGTAATTTGATTTATGATTGAATTCAGCGATTCTGGATTATCCACATTTGAAGGTCGATGAAAGGTACAAACAAGATAATTTCCTGGTTGAAGATTAAGGTCTTTACAAATATTTCTCTTTTTGATTACCTCTTTTTGTTTTTCGAAGGCATCAATCATGATATTTCCAACGAAAACAATGGAATCGTCCGAAATTCCACTATCAAGCAAGTTCTTGGTTGCATCCATTGACGGCGTATACATCACGGATGAAAGTGCATCGATCAGCAATCTGTTTATCTCTTCAGGCATCGATTTATCGAAGCTTCTTAAACCGGCCTCGACATGGTAAACGGGGATATCCATTTTAGCTGCCGAAATCGCGCATGCCAAACTTGAGGTAACATCACCTACAACTACACACGCATCTGAAACTTCTTTAAGGAGTAAGTCTTCATACTGGCTAATAATTTTTGTAAGTTGCTGCAACTGCGATCCATGCACATTTTCAAATTCTTCATCTGGTTGCCTCAATTGGAGTGACTTTGCAACGTTTCGAAACATTAAATCAGATGAATGTTGACCTGTATTAATGAATCTAATTTTAACCCATTCTTCTTTATCAAGTGCAGTTATAAGTGGAGAAACCTTCATTAAATTAGGGCGAGCACCAGCTATCACATCAACTAATAATCTGCCCCTTTTTGTAATTTTAGTTACCTCTAATTTGTTTATTAACAGCTAGAAATTTGCTTGCACCGAGAAGGAGTACTTGATTCTCTTTTGGACAAGCAAAATAATCATTGGAATTGAGAATATTATGAAGTACATAATTCTTAAATAAAAAATAATTTTCAATATCCTTCATGTTCGTACCATACTCCTTTAATAGAGCCTTATTTATTTCCAGGATTACATATGGCCGAGTTTGTTCGACAAATTTATTTGCTCCTTTCAATACATCTAATTCGTATCCTTCCACATCAATTTTGATTAATGTCGGACTTGTTAAAGTTAAATCTAGATCATCGAATTTTCTTGTCGAAACTTTTAGAATTTCATCTCGCATACGTTTCTTCTGGACAATTCTTGAACTGGCCCCTCTATTAGCTGCAAGAGATAGATTGGTTAGGGGTAGGTTTGAAAGCGCAATCTCATAAACTTTGATAACCTCCTGGAAATTGTTTTCGTGGATATTTTTGTATAGATGTGTCAATATCTTTGGATTCGGTTCAAAGGAGTGAATTTCATTTATTCCATATTTAGCTGCTTGTAGTGAGTAATAGTAACCATTATTGGCTCCTATATCTATAAATGACTTTATTTCAGTAAACAAGTACTGAGTTAGTAAATCAGGATAAACTTCATTCATATTTATGCTCTTGAAAATTAAGTTTTGTCCATCACCATACTCAATCTCTCCATCGCTACCAGCGAAGAATATGGATAAGCCATTTTCCATGATTATAAATAGCTCACCTTTGTCATTCATTCTAAATTCCCGCAAATGCAATAATTTTTGCAAGTTCGAGATTTTTGTTATGAGATCATAAAAAACTTCAATCTTGGTTCGTTTTCTTAATACCAATTTTATAAGTTTACGAATTTTCCAAGAGGAAAATGAACTCATTTTATCCACACCTAAATATATTCCATTAATTTACTTTTGTTCAAAATTCGATTCCAGGTCTTTGAAGTCATCCCTGCATGAGTTGGAAGAAGCAATATTTTTTCATGATTTTCCACAGATTGTGGGAATTCCTGATTTAAAGGAGCATACGTAGTTTCAGCAGAAATACCCAACCTGTAGAGAATTCCCTGCAATTTGTCACGTTGAAGTTTGCCTTCTCTGCAGATGATTGGAAAGAATTGAGCATTGCCGATTTCGGTGGAGGAAAAAAATCTGAATTTCGTGCTTTCTGAAAAAATTGCTTCCCACTTTTTATAGTTGATTTTTCTAATAGTCTCATTTTCAGGCAATTTTTTTAGTAATATGGAAGCAACCGCAAGAACCGAAATTAACTTGAATGGTTTATAGGAGTATTTTGCGATACTTGTTCGATTTATTTTAGTAACTCGAATTAATGGGCGAGCAATTGAATTGGTATACTTACCTTGAAACAGGCTTATGAACCTAACAATTAAGAAACCCCAACTTTTTATATTAAATACTTGGAAATTATTTTTTAGATTAAGTGAGCATTTACTTGCAATAAAGCCACCTCCAAGTCCTGCCACAGGCTTTGCAGAACCAAAACTACCAATGTAAAGAGTATTGTCATTAAATTTAAGTTTTCTACCAGATTGCAATGCCTGAGTTAAATCAGCCAGCACAAAAAATTCATCTCTCGTGGATCTTTCAATCATCTTCGAGAGAGCTGTGTTTCGAATTCCAAAGATTTCTTGATCTAAAACGACTACGTTAGGAATAATGTTTTTTGACATTTGAATTGAAAAATCACGAGAAACATCACATAGATGAATTTTGTAGTCTGCTTTTATCGCTGCTCGTAAGACAGACTGACATGTATATGCTGGTATATATAAATTACGGCATTGGTTTCTTGATCGTAAAAATATAAGGGCTTCGTAAATTGCTTCCTCTCCAGAACTGTAAAATGCAACATTGCATTTTTCCCCTAGAATATTGTTCAAGCCATCACGTAACTTATCGGTTACCTTATTCGGGTTTACAACTAATTTCATGGATGAAATTAAGGTTGCGGCATTTGCATTAGAAATTGAAGCTGGAATCAAGCCATTTTTCAGACTTCCTGTTATTTCTTCAAGTTTCTTTCTATCAAATCTCATGTTTCTCGCAAACTAAAATATATCGAAAAGAAAAGTTTTGTAAAAGTGGAAGTGATGATAGTCGCTCGTCCACCGTTCTTCCTGCAATCTTCTTAGCTAAGAATCGTTTCAAAAATTTCCCTGAAAATGGAAATAAATAGAACAATCTTTTCGGTGTTCCATAATCATTCAATAACTGAAGAAATATTCTCTCTTTCACTTGAAGATGATGAGCCTTAAGTAACATTGTAATTATTTTAATTGACTGACCATGTAACTTGGCGTTGATACCTCTTTTGAAATTTTCTTGCGCTATAAGACCATTTATTGATTTTGTGTTTCCAAATTCCAATATAGCCACCCCATTATCTGCAAGCGCAGCAGAAACGCTTTTGATGACCGAACTGATTTCGGGAATGTAGTACAAGGAACAAAAACTGTAAAGAATATCAAAAGGTTGCTCAGGTAGAACATCTGTGAAATTTCGTGCATCCGCTTTTACAAAACTAACATTTGGGTATTTTATGTAACTTTTTCTTGCGATAGCTAAGAACTTTTCTACCGCATCAACACCTACTATTTTATTCTCGGAAGTTAATGCGTATTGAATATATGGACCAGTCCCACAGCATAGATCTAGTACCCGCGTTTTGTTCTGGGAATGCTTGAGAAGTAGTTTTATCCGAATAATAGTTCTATGATCTTGCGGATTTAGATTTAGTGAACTAAGTTCGTATGAGTTCCTATAGTTTTGAATATTGCTTTTATCGAATGTTGGCATAAAGACATCTTATCTGCGAGATAGCGAATATATTAAACCACCTCGAGATGAGTACTTGTTCCTTGGATAGATAGTACCTCCGAAACCAGTTTTAAATTCACTTATACCTCGTAGTTTTGGATTTTGAGAAGTGGAAAGCACTTCTCCCATCTCTAGTTGCTCAATTCCTAGATCCTGCAAAATTTGAAACATTTCCCAATGAAGTAGGTGATTTGCGCCAAGTTTCCTCGATATTTCACTAGATGCATTTGTCCAGTAGTGAGATCTGTTTTTATACAATCCGTATATTGAAAATGCTATAGGTTTTCCTTGATATTCGATGCAACCAATAGCAGCATTACCCATGCCCAAAATATCTTTAAATATACTTTTGAAGTATTCAAATGGGTGTGGAGCTATTTTATTTCTTCTATACGTTTCAATGTGAAGTTCATAATATTTAGTTAAATCGTCAAGATTGCCCAATCGAAAACTAAGTTGATTTTCTCGTATAGCTTTTTTTATTGTTTGTCTGTGGCCTTCTCTCATATTTTTCCAGAGATCAGTTGTGGGTTGCGCCAAGTCAATGACCGACATTTTAGATGGATTGAAAAAGCCCTTTCCACTCAGTAAATCTAAGGATGACAGACAATAATCAATTGAGATTTCTGAAAAAAAGGTTTTTTTCGAGGCTGTTGAAGTAATCAATCCATGTATGGCGTTGTAATCACTATAGGCTTCTAGTAGCAATAAACCCCCGAGAGATCTCGAAAAATTACCTTTAAACCCAAAGGGATTCCGAATTCTGTTTGCCAATTTTCTAGTCTTAGTTACTTGGGGCATTACTCCAATTAGATTTGAAGATTTATCAAGTATTAATAAGCTCGAGTTTTCAGAATTATCTAATTTTATTAATACATCAGTAAATGCTAATGAATGATGTAGATAAGCACGTTCGTGCAATGAGGTAAAATCTTGATACATTTGTTTGTTTTGAATAGTCAAAGGTTCAATAGTTAATTGTTGCCAGTTGGCTGCTCTCATAGTTTTCAGCAGATTTTCTGAGTTGTGGGTAATGAAAAACAATTACAATTGTTGGTGATGTTCTTAGCTTCACTAATTAACTTAACAGGCATAGTATAGCCAAGGGAAGTGAGAAAAGCGCTAATTTCGGTCAGTTTTATCAAAGTTAAAGATTCAAAGATAACAACGGGACCTTTTGATTTTAAAATTTCAGTGGAGCCAACTAATACTTCATACTCATAACCTTCTACGTCTATTTTTATTATGTCTATACTTTTTAGGTTCGAATTATTCCAAAATAAATCTAATGTCGTAATATCCATATCCGATGCAAAAATATTTTTTGTGGAATCAGCTGTTTTTATTGCATCTAATATGAAACCAGAGCTTGATGGTATTCCTCCATAATAGTAAAAACTACTTCGTTTTTCTTCAGCCCCAAGCGCTTTTCTAACTACATGGATTTTTGAATTATTCAATTTTATATTTAATTTCAAACGTTCTGCAACAGCTGGTAAGGCTTCAATCGCAACTATGGTTGCATTGGGGCAAATTTTCTCCGCTATTAAGCTTGTTATGCCAACATGCGCACCGACATCTATGAGAGTCATCCCGGTTTTTAAACTAGCCTTTAATTTTTCAGTAACTTCTTTTTCATACGAATGTCCTCGAAGTGCTCCCCAATATAATGTACTCAATAAAAAATCATCACCCGCAGCAAACAAATCTATTTTTTTTGATCCAAAAACGTTGATCGAAAATTGTCCTCTGATGGGAAAGTGGGTGCTCATGAACACAACGTTTAGTGGGAGAATTTTGACCACAATTGCAAGGATACCAATTAGAATTCTATAAAGTTTCGAAGATTCTCTAACGAAAGTTAGTGCGTGACCCGCAAATTTTTTCATTCAACTCCGTAGTTATGGATTCTGTTCTAGGGCTAGGATAGACTATTTAAAATGGGAAAGAAGCTATTGGTCATCTCTTCAGAATTGATTTCTGAGTGGGTCTTAAAGGGTGAAATTGTTGAACGGTATTACAACCCTGAAAATTTGTTTTCTGAAATTACTTTTTTAATTCACGATAATGATCGAATTGATTTGAGCGCACTGAGGGTGCTTTCGGGAAATGCTGAAGTTAAAGTTGTGCGCTATAAAACAGGTATCTCTCTTTTCTTGTTGACTTTTTTTTGGAGAAGACTGTTGTTAAAAATGTGGGCAACAAGAATCTGTAAAAGGTTAGATGGGTATAGTTTTAATGTTGTAAGGTGTTATGGTGCAGATTTGAATTTAGTACTTGCATATGAATTTTCGCAAGAACGAAATATTCCTGCAGTTTGTAGTATCCATGTAAATTATGATGTTGCAACATCTTCCTATCGAAATCCATTTTTGACGAAAATGAGACATCGATTAATTGAGAAGATTAAAATTGAGTACTTGATAAAAGTTACTGAGGTATGGCCCGTGTACGAATCAATTCTTGACTACTTGAATAAAAGAGAAATTTTTAACTATCGAATTGTATATAATGTTGTTAATCAAAGCATTACGGCGAAAAATGATTGGGTGCCCCATGATCCCCTCAGACTAATAACTGTGGGGAGGTTGATTAAGGAAAAATCACCCATTGTTTTCTTACGAGCGGTCGCAAATATTAGTAACGCTAATTTGCTCATTGTTGGTTCCGGTCCATTATTGTCCGCTATTGAAGATGAGATTCGTATTCTTAATATTTCGGATCGAGTTGAACTCGTTAGTTCAATCCCTAATTCAGAGCTATGTGAGAAACTTGCAGAATCCGATTTGTGTATATTGTATTCTGAATACTGGGAGTTTTCGAAGGTGATGATTGAATCTAGCCTCACCGGTGTTCCAATCATTTTAAATCGAAATCCCAATGCACGAAATCCTGAATTTAGGTCCCTTCCAATTAGTTTTGTAGAGGGGGATACAGGTAGTTATGAGGCCAAAATACTTGAGTTCAGTGAGAATCCAAAAATGTATCAACATATTGGTTCTACTCTGCAATCTGAGGCAACTAAATCGTGGTCTCCTACAGTTTTGGAGAAGCAACATGCATATGCTTATCTAGAAGTCATGCAAAATGGGTAATTATGCTAAGTATTCTGAACTACTAGTTGTTCTTATTTCTAAAATTACCCCTAGACTAGTTTGGGCATTAAGAAGGCGTAGCATGAAAAGCCTAAAGTTGACTGAATCCTTAATCGTTGTTAGTTGTGATTGTGATACGGATGAAGATACGGCCGCGGTGCTTGAGATTGACACGAAATTTTCCCAGATAGGAATAACTCCGGAGTACGCCGTTCCGGGAGAAGTTCTTGTCAGGGGTTCTTCTATATACTTACAGCTGCATGGCAGGGGAAGAAAATTTTTAAACCATGGTTATTTCGACCATGTGACAGTTTTGAGTAACAAACCTGCTGAAAATACCTTCTTATATTCAGATTTGAATGTATTTGAAATAGAAGACGACATGGCCAGAGGACATACCGCAATAAAAGATCTATTTGGGTCGGCTCCAACAGGATGGAGAACTCCTCATTTTGGTAGTTTTGAAAAAAGAAGTCAACTTAAACTTATTGCGACTTTAGGTAAAAAATTTGGTTATACGTACAGTTCAAGTTCGACAGGATTTCATTCATTAAAACACGGCCAAATTGACCTCTCTGGTTTTACGGCTGAGATTCCCGTAACGGGACATGGGTCTGCTGGGCTTGGTGTCTTAGATAGCTGGTCCTTTTTAAGAGATAAAGCAGACTCGAATTCCTTTGACTCCCCTGCTTTTTTCGCAGAACTTAGACAAATAATCAATAGATTTAGGGGAATTAATTTCCTTTTAAACATATATTTTGACCCTAGATTTGTGCCAAAGACAGAAATTTTTTGGGGCGAGCTTAGAAGAGAGTTAATTGGAATTCGTAGTGTGTCATTTGAAGAAGTCTTAGAGAAAGTTCGAAAACTGTGAAAACTCAAGATAAGGTAAAAGTTTTACTAATTTTGCCTCATGTTAAATTTTCTAGAAACTCTACACATTCCTTTTACAGGAAATATCAAGCCGCACAACTTAATAGATTAAACATCTCGACTAAAGAGAAAATAATCGCCCAAATCGACGACACTTTAGATTTTGATTTCGTTTTTGAAGTCGAAATCGATCACCCTCACAAAATAAAAATCAGAAGTTCCAGTACTTCGGAAATTGAATTTATAAAAACCTATAGGGATGCAACCTGCTATGCCTCTAGCATTCCTTCTGTCTGGGTTGATTTTGTTTCCCAGAATGGCAAGGTTGCAAAATATGTAATCAATGGCCGAGGAAAAATCTGCAAATCTAATTTTTCAGGAAAACTTTCTTTATTTTTTAGACAACTTCTAAACACATTCTTGGTGTTCGAAGTCATCGCCACGGTGGTTTTTCTCTTCGTAACGCCAGCTCTGCTTCTTCTTGATTTCGCAAGGTTTAAATATGAAAAAAAATAGTGTAGATAAATGGTGGGCAGACAACCCCATGACGTATGGTGACGGTCATGGAGAATCTAGATTTCGGGGAAGTAACTTTAAGTTTGGAAGCAAGGAACAACGAGCTGCTTCAGATGCAATTTTTGTTTCTTGGAATCAACCGCTCCATAATGAAAATTTTTTTGGAAGAATTTTTGACTATAAAAAATATCATGGGGCAAAGGTTCTAGAAATTGGGTGTGGGTTGGGCTTTATGGCCTCACTCTGGGCATCGAGCGGCGCAAACCTTACTGCAGTAGATCTTAATCCTGTATCTATATCTCAAACTAAATTAAGGTTTAAGCAAAATAACTTGAATGGCGAACTCATTCTTGCAGATGCTCGAAATTTGCCATTTTCTAATAAATCTTTTGATTATATCTATTCTTGGGGTGTTCTTCATCATTCCACAAAATTGCAGGATTCATTGAAGGAAATTGCTAGGTGCTTAAAGGGTGGTGGGGAAATAGGGGTAATGCTTTACAATAGAAGAAGTATTTTGTACGGTTACGAAATACTCTACAGAGAAGGATTTTTAAATTTAGAAAGCAGATATTTAAACCCATTAGAGCTTGCATCAAGGTATTCCGACGGGGGGCGTGAGTTGGGAAATCCACATACTTGGCCAGTGACCAAAGGGGAAATAAGAAATTTTTTGTCAGAAGATTTTACAAATATTAGAATCAGGATTCTGGGCACAGATCTGGACTACTTAAGCAGACATTTGATTCCAGTATTGAGTGCGTTTATTCCAAAATCTTTTCTGAAGCCTTGGGCGCGTCGTTTTGGGTGGTCTCTATGGGTTACCGCAGAAAGAAAGCGGATTTAATGTGTGGAATATTTGGTATTTCTTACAGAAAAGATGAATCGCTCCCTTCAGATTTTCTAAATGATGCTACGTCATTACTGAATCAACTCAAACACCGTGGACCTGACGACACTGGACATCAAATTTTCGAGAAGAATTTTATGGGTATGACGCGTCTTGCGATCATTGATGCCAGTCTGGGTGTCCAACCTATGGTCCACAAAGATGGCTTTGCGCTCGTCTTCAACGGCGAAATATATAATTACAAAGAACTCACTCAACAATTGGAAAACTATACCAAGTTCAGAACAGCATCAGACACCGAGGTCATCCTTAATGCCTATTCTGTATGGGGGATAGATTTCATCGACAAGCTCGAAGGTATGTTTGCTATCGCCCTTTTGGACTTTAGAGTAAATAAACTTTTTTTAATTAGAGATCGGTACGGAAAAAAACCCATTTATTACCAGATTAATGAAAAATATGTGATGTTCTCCTCGGAGTCAAAGATTCTTTATGGAAAGCTTTCTGCGTTGGATTTAAATATCGAAAATATTAAGAATTACATGCAAGTGAGGTTTACTCCTGGTGAAGGTACAATTTTCAAATCTGTCAAAAAAGTTTTGCCAGGAGAATATCTATGTGTGGATTTGCACACCCTCGACTGCCGATCAGTACATTACTATAAACCGATTATCTCGTCTTTTAAACCCGGAACTGATGATAAAGTAGTATCAAAAACTTTCAAAACTTTATTTGAAAAAAGTGTAGAGAAGAGAATTTCTGCCTCCGATGTTCCTGTAGGACTTTTTCTGAGTGGTGGACTAGATTCATCTAGTATCGCCGTTGCGGCTAAAAATCTTGGATTCGCAGACATTCAGGCATTTTCTGTAGGGTTCAATTCAATTAATGAGGATGAGCGCTCCAAAGCAAAGTTTGTAGCGAACTTACTAGGTAGTAAGTTAACAGAAGTTGAAATTACTCCGGAATCATTTTGGAAACTTCTTCCAAAGGTGGTGGCTTCACAAGATGAACCAATCTCAGACTTAGCGAGTGTACCTTTGTATGCTCTATCGGAAATAGCAGCTGAAAAAGTGAAGGTAGTACTAAGTGGAGAAGGTGCCGATGAAACTCTATTTGGCTATGACTTCAACAGGCTATTGCTTAAAAAGAATACCGCTCAATTTACAAAAACTCATTTTCCTACTGAATTTCAAAATTTAATTCCAAACAAAAATCTAAGATTATTTCTTCAAAGTAAAGAAAATAATTTTCTTAAATTCTCGAAACCATATATATCTGAAATATTTTCAGCAGAAGAAGTCAGTGTTCTATTTCGAGATAAATCACATCACGATGCTAATTCTATAATTTCAAGATGGTACAACAAAGAGAACATAACCGATATTCGGGGTATTGCCAAACTCTACCGAACGACATGGATGGTGGATGATTTACTTCAAAGAACAGATCGGGTGTCCATGGCTCATGGACTAGAAGTTAGAGCACCTTTTCTTGATCATGTTTTTGTTGAATGGATTGACTCATTGCCTTTAAAATTGAACCTTAAAGCAGGGCTTCATGTCAAAAACACGAAAATACTCCTTAGGAAATATGCATCCAGTTATCTTCCAAGGAAAATCATTGAGCAACAAAAAAAAGGGTTCACAATCCCTAGTGATTCTTGGTTGGTTTATAAGCCAGATTCAAATCTAAATTTCTTTCTTATGAATGACTCTTCTCTTATCTATAATTTTATAAGTAAGAAAGAAGTTTTGAAATTAATCAAAAATATTGGCACATCAACTGCGAATAATTCAAGAATCTGGAATCTGATAATTTTAGAAATGTGGCTCAAGGCGCATGCAAATAAATAAAAATTATGTTGCAATCGCACCCTATCTTCCACCTTCAACGCTACCAAGAGCTCTTCAACTTGCAAGAATGTTGCCAATTTTTGATTTCGACATGTTAGTAATAACTTCAATTCCTAATTCCAAAATTGAAGAGATGGAAATTCTCGTGGTTGAGAGAAAGTACTGGTCATTATTTCTAAGTAAAGTGACTGCGAAATTTTTCCCTTTCTTACTTAGAAATTTTGATCAAGATTTTTTTTGGTCGATTTCGATATGTTTGAAAATTCTGGCATCTAAAGCAAAAATCACTACTGTCTTAACTTTCAGTCAGCCTATATCCGTGCATCTAGTGGGTTTTTTCCTAAAAAAGTTTAAGGTTTCTCAGGTTTGGATAACCCATATTAGCGACCCAATATCCAACAATCCTCATACTAAATCTAATTTTCTGAATCGTTTTTTAAATAGAAAATGGGAATCTCTTATAATCAAAAATTCTGACAAAATTATTGTGACAAATTCGAGATTTAGGGATTTATTGCTTCGAGACTATCCTGAATTAAACCCAGAAACAGTATTGGATTTATTGCCGATTGCTGACTTCAAATTCAATAGTCCTCGCGAGATTGGAAATAAACTGAAATTTATACACACTGGAAGTTTGTACAGTGGGAGGTCTGTTGCATATTTTTGTCAAGCGCTTCAAAATATTTCTGATACTAGTTCTGAAGTGTTAGATAAAATTGATTTCACCTTTATTGGCGATTTATCATCAACTAATGAAGCGTTACTGTTGGATTCTAGTAAATCTATGCCTGTAACAGTTCTGAACACCAGAATTAGTCAGGAATTTTCTGAGAACGCTTGTCTTTCTGCAGATGTGCTCATCACCATAGAAGCACCTATTGACAGTAATCCTTTTTTCCCAAGTAAAATTGCTGATTACATAGGTTTGGCCAAGCATCAGTTGGTTTTAAGTAAAGGAGGTGCCGCGAAAGATTTACTTGGTGATGATCCCGGATTTTCTTTCGCCGACCCTTCCTCTTCTTTTGAAATTGAACAATCAATTTTGACAATTTATCGTCTTTGGAAAGAGCAGGAACTCCAAACACCTTCAGTTCAATCTCAAAATCTGTTTTCAGCTGAGAATGCGTCAGCGAAATTGGAACTGTTTTTCAATAAATCTTAAATAAAGTAATATCAGGCAAATTTTAAGATTGATAGGTAGAGTATCGGTATGCATATTTTAGTTACCGGTGGAGCTGGTTTTATAGGCTCACATTTGGTTGATCGGCTTCTCACCGAAGGTCATACGGTAGTAGTACTAGATGATGGTTCAACTGGCGATGTAAAAAACCTTTCAACCCACTATGGGAATAGGAATCTTGAAATCATAGAAGGAACAATTCTGGACCAAAATTTATTATTTAAGTTAATTCCAGATGTAGACTACATCTTTCATTTAGCGGCAGCGGTCGGTGTTTTTAACATTGTTAGTACCCCATTATTAAGTTTGTTCACAAATATTCGAGGAACGGAAAATATTCTTGAAGCTGCACTCAAGAACAATATTCCCGTATTTCTTTCGAGCAGTAGTGAGGTTTATGGAAAGAATACGTCAGATTCTTTGAAAGAATCTGACGACAGAATTTTGGGATCACCGACAACTTTGCGCTGGTCATACAGTGAAGCGAAAGCTATCGATGAGACTCTTGCTTTTGCGTATTGGAGTGAGAAGAAACTGCCAACAAGAATAGTTCGTTTCTTTAACACGGTTGGCCCTCGTCAGGTTGGCGAATATGGGATGGTAATTCCAAGGTTTGTTTCAATGGCCCTAAATAATGAACCCATTACCATTTATGGAAGTGGTGAGCAAACACGTTGTTTTGGACATGTTCATGACGTGATTGATGCAGTAATTTCGGTGGCTTTCTCAGACAAAACCATCGGGAAGGTGATTAATATTGGAAATAATTTTGAAATTTCAATGAATGATCTTGCTAAGAAAATTATTAAAGAAACTGGTTCTATGAGTGAAATTAAACATATTCCGTATTCAGAAGCCTACGGTGCTGGATTCGAAGACATGGAACGAAGAGTGCCTAATATTGATTTAATTAAGTCTTTAACGGGTTGGCAACCAAAACGCGATTTGACGCAAATCATTAAGGATGTTGCTGAGCATTTGCATACTTAAAGAGTTTGAATCCCACTCTGCCCTGGGTAAGAATTTGTGCAATCAAGTATCGGAGTTGCAACTCGTTGCAACTCCCCGATTGGTAATTCTGGTTGATTGACGGCCAAAATGGCTACGTCAAAACCCGACAAGTCACTTGTTGGATTGCTGCCTTCCCAAGTGGATACGAGCGGGTCCATCCATTCCACTTCATGTCCAAGGTGAATTAAGTGTGCGCGTAAATGGGAAACTGGGGTTTCACGAGTGTCAGAAACACCCGCTTTATAAGCTACTCCAAGAAGTAGAATTCGAGCCTTTTGCTTATTTGATTTGATTAGCTTCAACGCTCGATCCGCCACATATTTATGCATTTCAGTATTTGTTTTTTCCGCAAGGTCAACCATTGGTGAGGATAAATTATTTTGTTTTGCCCACCAAGTTAAGTAAAGAGGATCGACGGGGATGCAATGCCCGCCAACGCCCACACCCGGTCTGAATGGCATGAATCCATATGGTTTGGAAGATGCTGCAGTTACGACTTTGTTTACATCTATGCCCGCAGAGCCACAAAGTTTAGTGAATTCATTAATGAATCCAATGTTTACCAACCTAAAAGTGTTCTCAAGTAACTTTGCAGCTTCTGCAATTTCAGGAGTTTCTACAGGTATGACTGCATCACAAATAGAGCGGTAAAAATCCATAGCTTTTTCGTGAGATTCTTTGTCTATCCCGCTAACAAGTCTTGGGGTATTTTTTTGATTCCACACTAGATCGCCAGGATTTACTCTTTCCGGCGCAGTTGCAAAAAATAACTGTGTTGTTGCAGTAGTTCGATTTTTTTCAACAATTGGAATAACTTCATTGCGCAAAGTTCCAGGGTAAGACGTAGATTCACTAACTAGCAAGGCGCCATTCTTTAAGAAAGGGGCAACTGAGTTTGTGGCGCCACGCAGTGCTGATAAATCTGGCTCTTTCTCTTCATCTAAAGGAGTTGGTACACATATCGTGACAACGTCTGCATTAGAAATATCTTCAAAATTACTGGATACTCTATACCTGCCACTTTTTAAGGCGTTAGAAAGGGTTTCATCGCTTATATCTTCTACTGGGCTTCGTCCACGATTTAGCTCTTCAACTCGAGAGATGGAACTATCTAATCCAATAACCTTCCAACCAGATTCAACTGCTGCCATTGCTAGCGGAAGTCCTACGTAACCTTGTCCGATGATTGCTAAGGATTTCTGAGATACGCTAGCCATTGTAAAATCATACAAGCCTGGGAGTATTGATGCGTCAATCTCGTGAAAGCAGCTCAGATAGACGCATCAAAGTAATGCGAATAATCGCTCGCATGAATGTAGGTGGACCTGCTGTTCAAGTAAGTGGCTTAATGCGGGGGCTTTCTCCAACTGATTTCAA
>Ga0209550_10001472_pt1 | contig 22498 bp, 16 predicted proteins | sample LauGreSuBDMM15SN_2_FD_187567 | JGI IMG/M metagenome (GOLD analysis project Ga0209550, IMG submission 187567) | Freshwater lake microbial communities from Lake Michigan, USA - Su13.BD.MM15.SN (SPAdes) (version 5) | ecosystem: Environmental > Aquatic > Freshwater > Lake | place: Lake Michigan... | reverse complement strand
ATCTTTTGAACCAGAAATTACAGGAGTAGGATTAGCATTAATGGTTATACCGTAACTTGAAGATAAGCCTTTGCACCCAGTTGCATTTACTGAATCACTCACTACAAGTGAGCCAGAACCTGCAGCACCCCAATTTACCGAAATATTGGGTGTACCGTCACCACTTAAAATGGTTCCACCGGTAATTGTCCAAACATAAGTTCTTCCTGTGTTGCCGCTAATAGCATAGCTTGAAGTGCTACCTTGGCAAACATTTTTTGAACCGGTAATTGTTGGAGCTGGATTGGCATTAATGGTTACATTAAATATGCTTGAGGTTGCTTTGCAATCAGAACCGATTATTGAATCTTTAACTGTTATTGTTCCTGGTCCAGCAAGGCCCCACGTTACAGTTGCGTTTGCAGTACCTTGGCCAATCGCAATTACGCCACCTGTTATGGTCCAAACAAACGACCTTCCAATATTTGAAGGGGTAGTATAAACCAAAGTTGTTCCAGAACAAGCAGTTGAAACACCTGATACAACTGGTGTTGGGGTTGCTTGAATTAATACTGAATAAACTGAAGTTGTAGTTTTACAGCCCGTTGTATTCACTGAATCACTGACTGTTAAACTACCAGTGCCTGCTGCGCCCCATGTTACTCTTAAGGTATCTGTGTTTTGACCTGAGGTAATTATACCTCCATTGATAGTCCATAAATAGGTTCGACCCAAATTTCTTGGTGTAACATAAACAGCTGCACTATTGTTACATACAATGTTTTGACCAGAGATAACAGGCGAAGGACTAACATTGATGGTTACATTAAATAAACTAGAAGTAGCATTACAACCTTGAACATTGATTGAATCTTTTACTCTTAATGTTCCAGTAGAAAATGCGTTCGACCAATTAACGGTTACGCTTGCTGTATTTTGTCCAGAAATGATTGTTCCATTGGTAATAGTCCATATATATGATCTACCAGCATTAGCAGGTGTAGTATAAGTTTGGTTAATGCCACCACAAACAATGTTGTTTCCTGAAATAACTGGAGTTGGATTTGCCAATATCAACACATTTAAGGTTGCGATTGATTTACATCCTGTTGCATTGATAGAATCTTGCACACTTAATAACCTGGTTGAGGCAGCTCCCCAAGTTACCCTTATACTATCTGTTCCTTGGCCAAATGTTATGGTTCCACCGGCAATAGTCCAGAGGTAAGAACGCCCTGTATTTTTAGCCGTTTTATATATTTGAGCACTATTGGCGCAAACGGTATCTTCTCCAATAATTGAAGGGGTTGGATTTGGATTGATAGTTACATTGTATACGCTAGTAGTGGCGTTACAACCAGTTGCATTAACAGAATCCTTAACGGTGAGTGTTCCCAAGCCTGCTGCTCCCCAAGTAACCATTAAACTATCGCTTGTTTGTCCAGAATTTATTGTGCCTCCGGTAATTGCCCAAGCATAGGTTCGGCCTATATTTTTAGGTGTTTTATAATTTTCAATACTACCTACACAAACAGGTTGTTTGCCAGATATAATTGGGGCCGGCAATGTATTTATGATAACACGAGTAGTATCTCTTCCAATGCAACCCAATGCATTTACAACTTGAACCGAATAATTGATATTAAGTTTAGCATAGATAGAAGATGTAGTAGCGCCAGTGTTCCATAAATAGCTGCTAAAACCAGGAGTAACAGTCAATAATACACTGTCGCCGCATATCCTAGTTGTATCAATCAAATTTAGTGAATAAGCTGCACAAAAATTAAATCCAGCAATGGTGTCTGAACCAAATGAATTGATGACCACAATATTTCCTGATGCACCATTAGCCAGAACCGCACTGATCATGGTATCACCAGAAATTGTAAATGAAGCCGCATTGGTTCCACCAAAACTAACCGTGCTTGTACCTGTAAAATGGAAACCCTTAATAGTAACAACATTCCCTATGCTCGCTATAGCTGGTGTAAACGAGAAAATATTAGGTATGGCTAAATACCTAAATCCAGATAAAGTATTAGAACTAATTGGAGTAGTTACAAATACATTACCGCTTGAACCTTTGGCCAAAAAAGCCTTGATACTGGTTGGCGAAATAACAGAAAACGAACTGGCCGCTGTGCCACCAAACTTAACCACAGAAGCTGCGGTTAAATTAGTTCCCGTAATCAAGATTGAATCGCCAAAAGTGCCGCTAGTTGGAGTAAATGAAGTGATAGTTGCAACTGGCGTGTTAACCCAATCAGCAAAAGTGTACCAAGATTGGGCACCTGTAATATTATCTGAATAGGTTTGAGTTGCAAGCGTTGAATAAGAAGAAACACCAACACTATCGATATTTTCTAAAACCGAAATTTTAACAAATGTATCGTTATTGGTATTGATGAATTTAGAAAAATCTAACCCATCTGAACCCCCATAATGAACTTTGTAACCAGCAACATTCTCACCTGATTTTCTATTCCAATAAACCAATAAAGAATCTCCAATGATAATTTTAACAGGCGAAGTTACACCTGAGATAGGGCAATCTGTTCTTGGGCTGGTTTGAAAAGGAAGGAAAGTAAGTTGCCCCTGACTAACATCATCATTGACATCAAAGATAAGCGCGCTAATGCTCGAAATTGTTGGAGTTCCGCTTGTTCTCCAAAAGCAATTTTGTGCAGGAACTACTGATGTATTGTTATTATTTAATAGTTGCATAAAGTAGGTATAACCTATGTTACTCAACAAATTATTTTCAATTGCGTTTATTGGTGTTGCGCCATCAAATTTAATAAGTGATGAACCTATTGCACCTGCTTTATTATTTGAAAAACTATTCTTATTTACACTAGCCGAAACATAAGGTCCAAAATATTTAAATACTACTATTGAACTATTTGCAGTATACTGATTAAACTGATGATGCTGACTACCATAGGCTTTTACAATTTCATTTGCACCAACATTGTAGGCAAAAACATTATTGGTAATTGTATCATTCTTGCCCCAAAAAGCTGCACCATCTGTTGCATTGTTTGCATATAAAATATTAAAATACAGTTTACCACCGGTTGCTCCAGCAGTATCAGAATATATGGCCCCACCCCTCACTGCATTGTTTAAATAAACTAAATTTTGAAATGTTTGAGCTTTTGAATCAATGCACAATCCACCACCATTACCCGTTAAAAAATTATTGTTTTTATAAATTCTATTATTTGAGATTGTAATTGAGGAGGAAACTTGGTTCATTACTGCAACTCCTGCACCTGTATTGTTTTCAATGATATTACTATCTAAAATTACATCAGCATTAGCTAACCTGATATTGATACCAGCCGCAATATTTGAATAATTTGCATTACTGCTATTTGCATGACAGTTTTGAACTTGAGTTTGTTTAACCACTAATTTACTGTTGATTGACTTAGCATAAATCCCGGGATAGGCACAATTACTAATTTTAACATTTCTAATGTGAGGAACTCCAGAACCTGTCATGGCAATGGACCCAAAAACATTGCTTACTGTGCTACCTGCATAATCAATCATTGCATTGTTAATAACAGACCCAGATAGGTAATTGTTATTGATATCGTAAATGGCTGGACTCGCAATGGCACCAAAGGATATGCCACCCCAATATCCGGGAGTTGGGGAACTTGTGTTGGCGGTAAAAGTAACACCCGAAGTGCTACCGTTTACGAGTAATTTACCCAAAATTAGCAAACTGGTATTTTGATTAAACTTAACTGTTACCCCAGGCTCAATGGTTAGAGTAAAGCCATTATTAATAATCAAATTAGCTGTAACCAAATACGGACTACCTGCAATGGTAAAGGTGGTATCCGAGGTAATTATTCCACTTACAAAAGTTTGAGCATTGGAAAAATTACCAAATGAAAAACTCAAGAAGAACAATGCAGCTCTACAAAAATTACGAGTAAATTTTGAAATCATAAACACACAAATAAGTTATCAATTTATCAATAAAATAGTTATTATAGTTAAAGATTTTTTTCATCAATCTTCCTAACTACCCAAATCTATTCAAGAATCAAAGCTATAGATATTTTTGGCTATTTCAATTATACCAAAAAAAACCTATAAAATCTCTATTCTGGTGTTTTTACCCTAAAATTTACTTAAAGTTTACTAGATTTTTCGCCAATTGCTACCAAATAAATAGCCACATAGTTAATTTATACTAATAGCTGATGGTACAAACCCAACAACTTGGTAGATTCTAAATGCCAATTAAAATGCATTTGGGCCGCTCTTACATTATTGATTGCAAGCTTATTCAATTCATTGGGATTGGTGAGCAATGTTTCAATTGCCTTAGCAATTTCTTCACTATTTTTGAGCTGAACCCCAATACCTATCTGCCATTGGGTATTTACTTCTTTATAGATAGAAGAATTACAAAAAATGGATGGCAGGCCAACGGCCATGTATTCAAATAATTTTCGCTCATGTGATACCAACATACTCTCTGGTTGGTCTTTTATGCACAATCCGATTTTGCATTGCATGGCAATTTTATAGGCGGCATTCATATCCAAAAAGCCATAATAGTTTATTTGGTCTTTTACTTCCGAATAGCATGCCACAGTTTCTAGCGAATGATTGGTTTTTGAACCAAAATACCCAATCAAGTGAAGGTGACAAACAATGCCTTTTTGTTTCAACATATAAATCGCCTCAATCACCGGATCTATGTTGTAATACATGTCTCGGATCATGCCAACATAAAACAAATGATTGCCCGGTAAGGCTGCCCTATCCTCCAACACAAAATCACTTAGTTCATCTGAGTTTGCAAAATTTTGAATGATAGTACATTCATGCTCATTGACAAAAAACTTTATCAAAAATTTTGGATCAGCCACTACTACAATATAATGCAAAAATTTAGCTCCGATGAATAAAAGTAAATTATAACACTTTGCAACAATCAAACGCAAAGGCCTGCTTAGCCATGGTTTAAGAAGAATATCGTCATAAGTATTTTCATGAATATCATAGATTACTTTTTTACCTAAAATACGCAAGACTATCCCAAAAGGAACCATCTCAGCATCATGAATGTGATAAATCTGAGCATCTTGCTTAACAGCTAGAATAAAAACCTTAAAAATAGTGTAAAAAAATCTGATGAAAATATTAGTAGGCTTCTTAATCCCAATAATATTAACCCCATTGAGGGTTTCTGTTTTGTTTCCTACAGCAATTAACGTTACATCAAATTCATTTGCCAAAGAGATACATTCACGGTAAAAAACACGAGTGTCCCATACATGATGAACCGATGAAAAATGACAAACTTTAATCTTCGCTGCTTGCATAATTAATTCTGAATTCTGAATTCAGAATTCAGAATTATTTTGCCAACCTAATTTTTAAGAATAGACCTAGAGATGACCAGTTTTTGAATCTCGCTGGTACCTTCTCCAATTGTGCATAATTTTGAATCACGGTAGAATTTTTCTACTGGGAAATCTTTGGTATAACCATAGCCTCCAAAAATTTGTATGGCCTCTGTTGAATTTCTTACAGCAACCTCACTGGCATAATACTTAGCCATAGCCCCTTCTTTGTTTACGCTTAAGTTCTTGTTTTTCCTATCTGCTGCCTGAAAAATTAACAATTCGGCCGCTTCAATTTGAGTAGCCATATCTGCCAATTTAAAAGATATTCCTTGGAAATTACTAATTGGCTGACCAAACTGTTGGCGTTCCTTTGAATACTTTAAGGCAGCTTCATAAGCTCCTTTTGCAATGCCTAAAGATAAGGCTGCAATAGATATCCTACCACCATCAAGCACTTTCATGGCTTGCTTAAATCCATCACCAATATTGCCTAAAACATTTTCTTTCGGAATAACGCAATCTTCAAAAATTAACTCCGCTGTTTCACTGGCACGCATGCCCAACTTATTTTCTTTTTTACCACCCCTAAAACCCGGAGTACCGCGCTCAACAACAAATGCAGTAATGCCATTGCTATCTAATAACTCTCCTGTTCTGGCTAAAACCACAGCTATATTTCCTGTAATACCGTGAGTAATCCAATTCTTGGTACCGTTTAAAATCCAATTATCGCCATCTTGCTTGGCTACGCATTGCATACGCATGGCATCGCTACCCGTATTTGCCTCTGTTAATCCCCAAGCACCAATTGCTTCGCCAGATGCCAATTGCGGCAACCATTTTTTCTTTTGATCCTCATTCCCAAAATACATAATATGTCCGGTACACAAACTGTTGTGTGCCGCCATACTTAAACCTACCGAGCCACATACTTTAGACAATTCAACAATGGCTGTAACATACTCAAAATAGCCAAAACCAGAACCACCATATTCCTGCGGCACCAAAACACCTAATAATCCCAATTTCCCCATTTCCTTGAATGTTTCTAAAGGAAATGTTTGGCTTTCATCCCAATCCATGATGTTTGGGCGAATATTCTTTTCGGCAAAATCACGCACCATTTGGGCAATCATGGTTTGGTTTTCAGTAGTTTCAAAATTAAACATAAACAAGTATATATATTAAACGGCAAGTATAGCACATTTCGGACTTATTCTATGTAAATTTTAGTGTAAAAATAACCTAATAAAATATAAGCAATTTCGGGCTGAACCAATACCAGATTGTTTAAAAGGTACAGTATGGAGAAATAAGCTGGAAAATTGAATCATTCACCAATTTGATTTTTCTCAAATCATTCAGCGATTGAAAGTTGCCATGCTGCTTTCTGTAATTTACCAAAGCTTGAGATAAACTAAACTTAAAATATGGATGCCTTTTTAGCTCTTCCAAACTAATTTCATTGATATTAATAGCTGTGGCATCTTGGGGGTTTAAAAACACTTTACCTTCAAGGTCGTACAATACATCCTCTTTAAAACCCCATACCTCTAAGAGTTGATTCATCTGATGAAAGCCGCCTAATTTATTTCTGTATTGCACTATCCTTCCGGCTAAAACTGGCCCTATTTTGGGTAGGGCAACTAAGCTTGCACTATCGGCTTCATTCAAATTAAGTAATGCAATTTTTTTTCTTTCGGGATAAGTAAAAATAGTATCTCTCTTATTTGTTTTGTAGGCTAATTTTTGCGGGTAATTCTTTTTATAGTTATAGCTATTTTTATACTTCGTTTTTGAATAGTCAAAATCGGCTGAATCATTTTCTGATACAGCTAAAAAACTAATTTCATTTGGCGATAAAACTCGAAGATTATTTTTAGTACCTACCCAAAAATGAGCATACAACAAACTGCTCAATTGCACAATTGCAATCAATAGCACCAAACTCCAAATTCCTTTTTTTTCCTGTTGGTTAAAATAAAAATAGGTGTCTAAAAAAAACTTAACTCTCCTCCTCATCTTTAGGCCGGGGTTTATTGATTTTTGGATTTTTTACAATAAAATAATACAATAAAAACACTACTACTCCCGCAAAGAATAGCTCTGTTAAAAACCAAAACATAAAACTTGCAGGTTCTGCTGCCTCTAATAAAATAAAATTCATCATTATTGCTTTAATTGTTTGTCCATCAAGGCCAATCCATCTTCAAAACTTCTTGGGCTATATCCTAAAATTTCCATCGCTTTATTTAACCTAAAACCAGTGATGGGTGGCCTTTTGGCTGCTTGCTTGATTCCTTCACTACTACTTATGTTTAACAAACTTTTGTCTAATTTCCAATAAGTTGCTACCCTATATACCAAATCAAAAACGCTCATAAAATCCTTGCCAGAGATATTAAAAACGCCCTGTGCTTTTTTTGCTGCAATCAGTGAACAACCTACAGCCAAATCTTCGGCTAAAGTAGGTGTTCTAAATTGATCCGATACCACATTTATTGATTTTCCACCTTCCAATGCACCTTTTGCCCAAAGCACAATATTGCTTCTGCTCATATCACTCACAATACCAAAAACCAAAACCGTTCTGGCAATAGCCCAACTATTACATCTGGCCATCACCAATTGCTCTGCTTGGAGTTTACTAGATCCATAATAACTCAAAGGATTGGGTACCTCATTCTCATCAATGGGACCATGAGTGCCATCAAAAATAAAATCTGTTGATAGGTGAACCAAATGAACATCATTTTGGTTGCATGCATTCACCAAAAAACCAACTGCTTTTACATTCAATAAATCACATTGCTCTTTTTCCAATTCGCAAGCATCCACGTTGGTCATGGCTGCCGTATTAATAACAACATCTGGTTTGTGCTTTGCTATCACTTCTTTAACCTCAAACTCATTTGTGATATCAAGCAAATCAAAAGTATAACCATCTTTTATTGGAAAGCGATTTTCACCTCTCGCTGTGGCAATTAGGCTAATACCATCATTTCCTTTGTAAAGTTCAATTAATTTCTGACCCAAAAGTCCATTGCTACCTGTTATTAATACTTTCATATTTTTAAGCTACACATATCGCCGCAATATCTGTAAAAAGAAATGATTTTTTCTGCTTACAAACTTCATGTATAAAGCTGATGAACTTTAAAGGCCCAACACCCGCTGTTTTCCTAGTACTATTGATTGCTAAACTTTATCCAGTAAATAAGATTTTTAAGCCTGCTTGCCTTTGCTTATTTTAAATAGCAAAAAAGATTTGGTTCAAACCGACAAAAATCTGCCACTCTGTCATAAAAACCCTTATATTTGCCATTTGAAAAGGAGCGTAAATGAAAGGAATAGTATCAGAAAATACATCGGAAACAGCAGTAAGAAAATTATACATTGAAACCTATGGTTGCGCAATGAACTTGGCAGACAGCGAAGTTGTAGCCTCCATTATGGCTAATAAGGGCTATCAAACTACCCAGGAAATGAAGGATGCAGATATCATTTTTGTGAATACCTGCGCCATTAGAGACAATGCAGAAGCACATGTTTGGGGTAGGTTAAAAGAAATGCGCCCTTTCAAGCGAAGCAAACCCGATATGATTATTGGGGTTTTGGGTTGTATGGCCGAGCGCTTAAAAACGCAATTGTTAGAAAAAGAACAAATCATTGATTTGGTGGTTGGTCCAGATGCCTACAGAGACATTCCGCAGCTGATAACCCAGGTGGAAGAAGGTCAGAAAGCCGTTAATGTTTTGCTTTCTAGAGAAGAAACCTATGCAGAAATAACACCTGTAAGATTGAGTTCCAATGGAGTAACAGCCTTTATCAGCATCATGCGCGGTTGCGACAATATGTGTTCTTTTTGTGTGGTGCCATTTACCAGAGGCAGGGAAAGGAGCAGGGATTCCAAATCTATTGTTCAAGAAGCCATTGAACTGCACCAATCTGGGTATAAAGAAGTAACTCTTTTGGGGCAAAATGTAGATTCGTATAAGGAACTTGATGAAGCAGGAAATGTGGCTTGTAACTTTGCCAATTTGCTTGAAAAGGTTGCGTTAATTGCACCTGATTTAAGGGTAAGGTTCAGCAGTTCGCATCCAAAAGACATTACAGATGAGGTATTGTATACCATGACAAAGTATAACAATATTTGTAAGCATATTCACTACCCTATTCAATCTGGTAATTCTAGGGTTTTAAATTTAATGAACCGAACCTACGACAAGGAATGGCTCATAATGCGTTTGGATAAAATCAAGGAAGTTATTCCAGGTTGTGGTATTTCAACGGATGCTATTGCTGGATTTTGCACGGAAACAGAAGAAGAACACCAAGATACTTTGGAAATGTTTGAATATGCCAAGTTTAATTTTGCCTTTATGTATCAATATAGTGAGAGGCCAGGAACCTTAGCTGCGCGCAGGTATTCTGATGATATTCCTTCAGAAGTAAAATTGAGGAGATTACAAGAAATTATTAAGGTTCAGCACCAAAATAGCATGGAGTTAAACAGTGCACAAATTGGAAAAGTGGTTACTGTTTTAATTGAAGGATTTTCAAAACGTTCGGAAGATGATTTAAGAGGCAGAAGCGATCAAAATGCCTTGGTTTTATTTCCTAGAGAAAACTACCAAAAAGGACAATATGTTAAAGTAATCATTGAAAAAAATACCCAAACTAGTTTAATTGGAAAAGTAGTTGAATTGGTTTTACACCCATAAAAAATGCAAAAGCAAGTTGCCTTTTTTCAAACCTGGGATGATTTCCTATACAAGTATCACTTGTATTACAGAAACCTGAGTGAGAAGGGGAAAATGCGCTTTGCAAAAAGGGTGGAATCTGTATTTAACAATGTTGAAATTATAGGAAAAGACTCGCTTGAAATCAATGACGAAATTCGAATTTTAGTGATTTCAAATTTGGTTGAACTCACCTTTGGCTTAAAAGAATTTTGGCTTTATGGTTATGAGTATATTAGTTTATACCCAGAAGCATTTTTTGTTAAATTAAAGGGTGAGACTGTTTCTGTTTCAGGTTCTACTTACCAAAACAAAATAATTTCATTGTCGTGGCAAGACTTTGCCATAGATCACCTGCATGCCAAAACAGGTAAAAACATTAGCCTGGCGCAATATGCATTGGCTTTGGTTAGAACCGTCTTCAATGGAAAACACTACGACTTAAAATTTGGAAGCTATTTGGATACTTGGTTCGAGATTATTAAAAAAGAATGTGCAGCAAAAGCTGATGGAACTTCCATGCAACACCTCAATGAAAATGCAGATGATTTGCCTATTGTTTTTAGTAAATGTGTTGAAATGTTTTTTGAAAAGCCAGAATTATTCAAGAGAGATTTGCCTAATTCTTATGCGCATTTTTGTTTGTTGCTGAACCAAAATCCTTTAAACATTGCAGAAGATTATGCCTATAACAGAGATGATTTAAACAAACGCAATTTGTATGAACCACTTCCACCAAGCATACCCTACAATTTCAAATACAAACAATGGCATTGGACTTATAATTTTGTTTTCTTTGGACCCACACTTTGCCCTATGGTATTGTATTTTTTGCACAGCGCATTATTGGTTCAGCCCGAAAATATTGCGATATTTATTACCCTAGCTGGAATATTCATGGGAATAATTTTATATGAACCCTTGAAAAGAATGGATCTTTTTTACAACAGGTGGCTACTATTGGCTAACGGCATTTTTGGCTATAGCCCTTGTTTGGTTACCTTTTTGCTTGTCATCAATCAAATACATGGGTATTCATTTTCTGCCAAGGAAAGCAAACACAAGATAGCAAGTTTTTATCAAAAAGTACAAACAAATAACCAAGATAACCCACAATCTATTACCTTTAATTTTAGCGATGAATACTTAATCAACTATCCTAAAGCCAGAACTTTTGAAAGTTTTGACATACCACCAACCAATACAATAACCTTATTTAACGGCGTAAATTACGAAATTAGGAATGGCCTTTTGGGTATTCCCATCATAACAAAAAGAGAACTATATTAATATGAACCTACAAGATATCAAACAAAGATTTGAAATTATTGGCAATTCGCAATTGCTTAATATTGCTTTAGAAACTGCTGTAAAAGTTTCGAGCACTGATATTACTGTTTTAATCAATGGCGAAAGTGGCGTTGGAAAAGAAGCCTTTTCTAAAATCATTCATGCTATGAGTAACCGGAAACACGGACCATTTATAGCGGTTAACTGCGGTGCCATACCAGAGGGAACCATAGATAGTGAATTATTTGGCCATGAAAAAGGATCATTTACAGGAGCGCATGAAACACGCAAAGGATACTTTGAAACCGTGAGTGGCGGTACAATTTTCTTAGATGAAATTGGCGAATTGCCGCTAGAAACTCAAGCAAGATTGCTACGTATTTTAGAAAGTGGTGAGTTCATTAAAGTGGGTTCGAGCAAAGTGCAAAAAACAGATGTACGAATTGTGGCAGCCACCAACAGAGATTTGATGGAACTTTCTTACAAAGGAAAATTTAGAGAAGATTTGTATTATAGGCTTTCAACTGTGCCAATTAAGGTACCAGCCCTGAGAGAAAGAAAGGAAGATATTCATTTGTTGTTTAGGAAATTTAGTGCCGATTTTGCAGAAAAATACCGTTCTAAACCAGTAGTTTTAGAGGGTGATGCTTTAAATATTTTGCAGAATTATTCTTGGCCAGGTAATATCCGTCAGTTGAAAAATATTGCTGAACAATTGTCGGTTTTAGATGAAGACAAAATTGTGAATGGCTCAGAATTATCAAGAGTGCTGCCAGCCGAAAAACCAGGATTACCAATGCTTATTGGCTCTAATTCTCCAGAGCAACAATTTAGTGAGCGCGATATTTTTTATAAAGTGCTGTATGATTTACGCAAAGATTTGAGCGACTTAAAATCCATTGTTTTTGATTTGATGCAGAGCAATCAAACCAATCATCCGGGCGAACCTAGTAAAACTTTTAAAAGTAATTTTGTTAGAGAGGAGCAAAATCCAATTCCAACCAATCAAGGTTTTGTGAATATTCCTAACCCACCTGTAAATAATACCAACTCCCAAATCATTGATATTACCGAAGCCCAAGCAGAACCAGAATCACTGAGCATAGAAGACAAAGAAATTGAGTTGATTAGGAAGTCGTTGAAGAAGCACAATGGCAAGCGCAAAAAGGCTGCACAAGAATTAGGCATATCGGAAAGAACATTGTACAGAAAGATCAAGCAATACGATATGGAATAGGTTTTTTTGAAAAAAAAATAGTGCTTTAATTGCAATTCCTTATTTTTGTTTTCTGCCTATGAAAGAAACTGGTATTGACTTACTGCAAATCCATTTAATGGAGCCAACTACGGTAGTAACAAACCTTATTACAGGTGGGCTATGTCTATATTTTTTCAAGAAATTAACCCAGCAACCGGTTCAATTTACACTAGGTTCAAATTGGAAATTCTTTTTCTTGTACATGGGAATTGCCAGTATTATTGGGGCGTTTACTCATGGCTTTAAATCTTATTTTGGCAACGACGACTATTATTATATTTGGTTGTTTATGAACTTATCTGGAATTCCGTGTTCCTATTTTTTGCTACAAGCAAACATAGAATTGTCGAAACTAAGTCACAACCTCAAACAAATTTTAAAGAAATTAAGTATTATACTTACTGCCGCTCTTACCATACTGGTAATTGGTTTAAACGACTTCCTATTGATAAAAATCAATGCTGGCTTCGTTATCTTATTAACGTTGTATAACCACCTGAAACGTTATAATGAAGGGCACCAAGGTAGTGGATTTATTTTAGCAGGTTTCTTGGTAAGTACGCTTTCAATTGTGGTTCACACAACCCAATTCTCATTGAGCGATTGGTTTAATTTTAAAGACATCAGTCATGTAATCATGAGCATTAGTTTGTACATCATTTTTTTAGGTGTAATGCTCAAAATGAAAGTGCATGAATTATCCATAAATAAAAAAGCCACTTTTTAAGTGGCTTTTTTATTCAATCTAACATATTTTTTTAACGCTTTTCTTCGTTTGTGCTGCAAATTTACATTTTGGTAGCGTGTGACTTTACACAAGCATCGCCGCATGATTTGGCGCACTCTTCGGCAGTTTTACAACCTTTATCGCAACCTTCCATGCAAGAGCTTCCCATTTTAGTTTTGCACATTTCTTTGCATTTAGCTTCATCAAATTTACCATCTGCACCATACATGCTTTGGCACATTTCTTTTTCTTCGGCACTGCATCCAACGCTATCGCAATAGGCTGCACATTCTTCTTTACTCATGGTTTTGCATAGGCTCATATCGCATTTGCCCATATCCATACCGCTGTTAGTCGACATCATATCACCACAACATTCCATTTGTGCACCATTCATTTTCATACCTTGTTCACTTGTCATACCGCCTTCTACAGCTATATAAGGAGCAATTACTAGAGATACAATTGACATCAGTTTAATTAAAATATTCATTGAAGGACCAGAAGTATCTTTAAATGGATCTCCAACAGTATCTCCAGTTACAGAAGCTTTGTGTGGTTCAGATTTTTTGTAGAACATTTCACCGTTGATCATCACTCCTTTTTCAAATGATTTTTTGGCATTGTCCCAAGCACCACCTGCGTTACTTTGGAAAATACCCATTAACACGCCACTTACAGTAACACCTGCTAATAAACCACCCAATACTTCAGGACCAAATGCGAAACCAACGATTAATGGTGTAATCAATGCAATAGCACCAGGCAACATCATTTCTCTGATAGAAGCTTTGGTAGAAATAGCCACACATTTTTCGTATTCAGGTTTTGCTTTGTATTCCATGATACCCGGAATTTCGCGGAATTGACGGCGAACTTCTTGAACCATATCCATTGCAGCTTTTCCAACCGCTTGAATACACAATGCCGAGAAAATAAATGGGATCATACCGCCAACAAATAAACCAGCCAATACATTTGCCTTGTAAATATTAATGGCATCAATACCAGCAATACCCACAAATGCGGCAAATAAAGCCAAAGAAGTCAAAGCAGCAGAGGCAATAGCAAAACCCTTTCCTGTTGCTGCAGTGGTGTTACCAACTGCATCTAAATTATCTGTACGCTCACGCACTTCTGGAGGTAACTGACTCATTTCTGCAATACCACCAGCGTTATCTGCAATTGGTCCAAAAGCATCAATAGCTAATTGCATAGCAGTAGTTGCCATCATACCTGCAGCTGCAATTGCTACACCATATAATCCAGCAAAATAATAAGAAGCCATGATACCAGCTGCCAATGTTAATATAGGAATAACAGTAGATTTCATACCCACCGATAAACCACCAATGATATTTGTTGCATGTCCAGTAGATGATTGTTGTATAATAGATAGTACTGGCGCTTTACCCATGGCAGTGTAATACTCGGTAACAATACTCATAATGGCACCTACAATGGTACCAACCAATATGGCATAAAATACATTTAAGCTGGTAAAATTGTAACCACGCATGCTCAGTGATTCAGGCAACATCCACATTACTATAAAATAAGATGCTACAACTGTTATTGCCATAGAAGCCCAGTTACCTAAGTTCAAAGCATTTTGTACACTCGACTTATCATCTTTAATGGTTACAAACCAAGTTCCAATAATAGAAAAAACAATACCCAATCCACAGATGAGCATCGGTAATAATATTGGCGACATGCCACCAAATTGGTCTCCGCTAGCGTCAATTTCTTGACCCAAAACCATTGTAGCTAAAATAGTTGCTACGTATGACCCAAATAAATCGGCACCCATACCAGCCACATCACCTACGTTATCTCCAACATTATCTGCAATGGTTGCAGGATTTCTAACATCATCTTCTGGAATACCAGCTTCCACTTTACCTACTAAATCTGCTCCAACATCTGCAGCTTTTGTGTATATACCGCCGCCAACGCGGGCAAATAAGGCAATTGATTCAGCTCCCAAAGAAAAGCCAGTTAAAACCTCAATAGACGTTTTAACCGTATCAACGCCTAAATCAGCAAATATATTTAAGAACACAATAAACAAACCACCTAAACCCAAAATAGCTAAGCCAGCAACACCCAAGCCCATAACGGTTCCACCTGTAAATGAAACTTTAAGCGCTTGCTTTAAACTTGTTCTGGCAGCCTGGGTTGTGCGCACATTTGCCTTAGTGGCAACTCGCATTCCAATGTAACCTGCGGTTGCAGAAAATACTGCCCCTATAATAAAGGCAATAGAAATTATCCAACTAGAGTGAATTGGTTTACCATTTACTTCATGAATTGTTCCTGAATAAGCCAATAAAGCTGCGGCAAAAGCCACAAAAATGCTAAGTACTTTCCATTCAGCTTTCAAAAAAGCCATGGCACCATCTGCAATATAACCTGCAAGTTCTTGCATGTTTTTATCTCCCGCATCTTGCTTGCTTACCCAAGCACTTTTAATGGCCATTACAATTAAGCCAATTAGGCCAAGTGCAGGAACCAAATAGATTACATTCATCATAATTTTCCTATATTTAGTATTTTCTTTTAAAGGTTGCAAAAATAGGGATTGGCAGCCATTCTAAGCAAGTAAAAATAAAAAAGGATTCGATTTAGTAATCAGGTTGTTATAAAATCTGCCTAATTTAACTGCAAAATTAGTCGCATGAAAACCCATTTTTTACCCCTCCTCTTTTTAGGATGCTGGCATCATTGTGTTAAAGGTCAAATAATTGGCCAAACATTTGGTGCAGAATGCCTCTCCTTAGCTAAAATAGGCACCTTGAGCCCTTCTGGCTTTGAGGTGTTCAATAATCCAGCCTTAATTGCCAAAAACACGCATACTTCGCTAAATTTGTTTCATACAACCCCCTATTTTCAAAAGAATTTAGCCCAAGCTGGAATTTGTTTTCAAAATCCTGGCTACAAACTGCCATTTGGTTTCGGTTTGATCCAACAAGGTAACAGTTATTTTAACCAGCAATTAATTTCAACGAGCATTGCTAAAAAACTCAGTAAACATTTATACCTAGGTGCTGGATTCAATTATTTAATTACCCAACAATTTCAATTACCGTCAAGGGGAAATTTTATTGGCACCATTGGCATGTTTTTTCAATTGAACGAAAAGTGGAATTTATCGTCGCATATCATCAATTTAAATGGTGCAAGTTATGCTTTAGAAAGAACAGAAATAATTCCCACCATCATTCAATTAGGCAGCTCCTTTCAATTCAATGATCAACTCGTTTTTTATGCAGAAATAGAACAGGCATTAAAACAACAAAGTACTTCTAAATTAGGCTTAAAATACCAATTAAATAATCAATTTAACTTACTCTTTGGTTATAAAAATAACCCGCAACAACCCAGCTTTGGCGCAAGTTATAAAAGTAAGAAAACAAAAATTATTCTAGGTACAAACCACCACAGGTTTTTAGGTTTTAGCTCCTTTGTTGAATTTCAATTTGTTATTGGGCAAAAAAAATGAAACTATATTTAACCTTGCTATTATTGATTTATAGCAGTGCTTTCATACATGCTCAAAACAATACACCAGCCAATAATTGGATCAAAATTACCCTTGAAAAAATATTGGACAATCAAGCAACAGAGGTAGATCAAAGTGATTTAGAATTAAGCATTCAAGAATGGATAAACAATCCCATTCCACTTAACCAAGCAAACAGAATTGCCCTTTCTAAATTATTCTTTTTGAACCCAAAAGAAATAAATGCCATACTTGATCACATGGTTAAATATGGTCCATTTCTGAGCTTATACGAATTACAAGCAGTTGAAGGCTTGGATCAAACCGTTATTGAATTATTGAGCTACTTTGTGAGGGTAGATGAGCGCAAAATGAGTGATTACTTGTCGTTGCCAGCCTTACTCAAAAAAGGCAGCCATGAATTGATTTTGCAAGGCGATAGAACTTTGCAAAATACCAAGGCTTACCAAACTCAAAACATATATGCAGGCAGTGCAGAACACTTGTCTGTGAGATATAGATTTGCCTACAGCAACAAATTATACCTAGGATTTGGTATAGAAAAAGATGCTGGAGAAAAATGGAATAAGGCAGGCGATTTTCAAACCTTTCACTTGGTGTATAAAGGCAAGGGATTATTGCAAACATTGGCCATTGGCGACTTTCATGTAAACATGGGCAAGGGCTTGTGCATGGGTACATCTATGTTCAATGGCAAATCATCTTTGGTCATGCAATCGCAATTCTATGGCGAAGGAATTAGGCCATATAGATCGCTCAATGAAAGTGGTTTTATGCGAGGATTTGGCATAGGCTTAAAGAAAAATAAATTCCATTTTGATGCTTTTGCAAGTGCACAACCTGTAACTGCAAGTGTTGAATATGATAGTTTATTAAATGAAGATATCATTGGAAGCATTGCCTTGAGTGGCTTGCACAGAACTACCAGTGAAATTGCCAAAAGAAAATCTGCCTGGCAACAAACTATGGGGGCACATTTAAAATACGGAGCAAAACACTTTCAACTTGGTATGAATTATGCTAAAAAAGAAAAGAGCAGCAGCTTGCTGAACCAAGATAATATTAGAAGGTTAATGAATCCGCTCTTGAACAATATTGTGAGTATAGATGTTAATTATATATACAAAAGCATTATTCTAAGTGGTGAAGCTGCCAAAACAAACTTGGGAAAAAAGGCCTTTGTGTTCAATGCATTGATTCCTTTAAACAGCAAATTAGAAATGATGCTTATTTACCGCAGCTATGGCAGTGGGTTTGAAAACATTTTTTCCAATGCTTGGAGTGCTCAAAGCGCTGTTGGCAATGAGCAAGGACTCTACACTGCTTTCACCTTTAGGCCTAAAAGAAACCAACAATGGAGTGTGTATGCAGATTTATTTCAATCGCCAAAGCCACGCTATCAGGCTGCATTGCCAAGTAAAGGCGCTGATTATTTAATAGATTACCTGCATGCTTTTAGCAAAACTTTGAGTATTAACTTTAGGTGTAGGTACCAACAAGCAGAGAAAGATTTACCCGTAGAGCAAACTATTACCAAACAATTGAGGCAAAATACCAGGGCACAATTTAGGATTCATTTGAGCTATCAATTGAATGCAAGTTGGCAATACCAAGCAAGGTTTGAAAAAATAAATGCCCAAAAAACTGATGGCAAAAAATACCAAGGCAGTATGATTTACCACGACTTTAACTACCATCCTAAAAACACTTCCTGGAGTTTAAGGGCACGAATTTGTATGTTTCAAATTGAAGATTATGCAGCCAGAATATATGTACAAGAAGGAGATGTTATGTACAATTATGCTCAGAGTTTGCTCAATGAAAATGGCATGCGGTTTTATGCAATGGGAACTTACCACCTAAGTAAAAAAATGGCCGTACAATTTAGGATAGCCCACACCTATTTACCAGAAGCTACCAGCATTGGCAGCAGTTGGGATACCATTGAAGGGAATAAAAAAACGGATGTAAAAATACAGTTGCGTGTAAAATTTTAAACAAATGGTTGACAAGTAGTCGTGTAAGATTTGGAAACACCTCTCAATTTGCGTACTTTCGCACCTTTAAAAGCAAACAGACAAGATGGATCTTTTTGAGAAATTACAGAACAAAATCGGACCTTTGGGTCAGTATGCAGATGATGCATATGGCTATTACATGTTTCCAAAATTGGAAGGTGAAATTGGACCAGAAATGAATTTCCGTGGTCAGAAAATGCTAAATTGGAGTTTGAACAACTACCTTGGTTTAGCCAATCACCCAGAAGTTAGAAAAGCGGATACTGATGCCACTGAGCAATATGGCTTAGGTTACCCAATGGGAGCGAGAATGATGAGTGGTAATTCTATTTACCATGAGCAATTAGATAGAGAATTGGCCGCATTTGTTTCAAAAGAAGATGCTGTATTGCTAAACTACGGTTATCAAGGAATGGTATCTACGGTTGATGCCTTAGTTGACAGACACGATGTTATTGTATATGATGCCGAAAGTCATGCTTGTATTGTGGATGGCGTTCGATTACACATGGGCAAGCGCTTTGTATTTGAGCACAACAATATTGAAAGTCTTGAAAAGCAATTGCAACGTGCAACGCGTTTAACCGAGGAATCGGGTGGTGCTATTTTGGTGATTACAGAAGGAGTTTTTGGCATGACAGGCGCCCAAGGAAAGGTGAAAGAAATTGTGGCTTTAAAGAGCAAATATAACTTCCGTTTATTTGTAGATGATGCGCATGGTTTTGGTACTATGGGTAAAACTGGTGCAGGTACTGGCGAAGAGCAAAATTGCCAGGATGGTATTGATATTTATTTTGGAACCTTTGCCAAATCAATGGCCTTAATTGGTGGATTTATAGCGGCAGATAAAAACGTTGTAAAGTTTTTACGTTACAATTTGCGTTCTCAGATTTATGCCAAATCTGTTCCAATGCCAATTGTTATTGGTGCTTTGAAAAGATTAGATTTGATCCGTAAACACCCAGAATACAGGGAAAATCTTTGGGAAATTGTAAATGCATTACAAAGTGGATTAAAAGCAGAAGGCTTTGATTTGGGAAGAACAAGTTCACCAGTTTGTCCGGTTATTATGCATGGTACCGTTGGTGAATCTACTTCAGTGGTACATGATTTGAGAGAAAATCACCATATTTTCTGCTCGGTAGTAGTATATCCGGTAATTCCAAAAGGAATGATTTTATTGCGTTTAATTCCAACTGCAGTGCATAATTTGGAACAGGTAGATAGAACCATTAAAGCTTTTATGGAAATAAGAGAAAAGTTAAAAAATGGAACTTATATTTCCGACAAAGTGATTAACATGGCAGAAAAAAATTAACAAAACAATCTCAAAAATTTTTCGTTAGTTTGACGGAAGAAGCGTTTTAAAGATTTTTGAAACGCTTCTTTCATTTAAAAAAATAAATAAATCAATAACATGAATATTAAAATATTAGGATTTTTATTACTTACTACTGCCCTAACTAGCTCATTTAAATCTGCAGAAGAAATTAAATGGCTAGATTTTAACAAGGGCTATGACATGGCCAAAAAGAAAAACAAGGTGATGTTAGTAGATGTATATACTGATTGGTGTGGCTGGTGCAAGCGCATGGACAAAGATGCCTATGGCAAAACCAATATCATTGAAGCGGTGAACAAAGATTTTGTGGCCGTAAAGTTTAATCCAGAGCAACAAGGCATCTCCTATTCGTACGAAGGTAAAACATACACTGGCGAGCAGTTAGCTGGGGCAATTAGCAATAATTCTATCAATGGCTATCCTACCACAATTTTCTTATATCCTAAAGGCAAGAAAATGGAAGTGGTTGTAGGTTATAAAAATGCAGAGCAATTGGCACCAATCTTAACTGACATCAGAAAGAAAATGACTGGGAAATAAGTCATCAATTTTTCTTGAAAAACTCAGTTAATTTAAATATCCTTCCCAAAATTGTTTAGGTGAAACTATTTTAGTTTGTTTATAGGTTGAAAAGGTAAAGTCATTTGTATTACCTGTAATTATAAAATCAGCTAAACATTCATCTGCTAGTTCTAATATCATATTATCATTTAGGTCTGATATTAGTTCGAGCTTTATTGTTGGATTAAACTTTTTTGATTTTGTTTCTATTTCTGCTAATACAGCCTCTGCCCTTATAAAGAAATCGGGATATTTGGAAAATTTAGGTCTACAAAGTACCTCATAATACTCCTTCATTAAATCATTCGAAACACATAATTGAATATTATCCTTAAAAAAAATATCATAAATTATTAAGTAAGGATAACTCCGTTGAATAAGCGCAGAAATGAGGACGTTAGTATCAATTACGATTTTTAGCATCTGTTCTAACTGCTTTTACCTCATTTGCAATTTCATCTATTGTCAATTTTGATAGTCCATTCTTTTCTGCCAATTCTATACATTTATTTAAATTTTGAATTGACAACTCCTTTGTAACAATTTCAATCAACTCAGAAAAATTGAGGTTCTCATTTTTAATCCCAAATTTATTAAACTCTAACTCTGAAATGGCTATGTTAAGGGTTCTCATCTTGTTAATTGTTTATCAAATTTAAAACAAAATACATTAAAAATCTACCTAAAAAAATCTTCAATGATTATTGTAAGTGACAAAAAAAAATCATAAACATCTAATAAAATTCAAAAACAAGGAAGTTGCAAGGAGAATGAAACTCGTTTGCAAAGAACTTTATCTTAGCTTAAATATGCCTCTCCGCATGGTAAGATGAGCGAACCAATGCGCCAGATTCTACGTAATTGAAACCCATAGCGAGGCCGGCTTCTTTGTAGTAGGCAAACTGCTCGGGGGTTACAAATTCTTCTACGTTTAAATGCATTTTGGTTGGTTGCAGGTATTGACCAAGTGTGATTACATCACATTTATGGTCGAGCAAATCTTGCATTACCTCTAGTACCTCTGCTTCAGTTTCGCCGAGACCAAGCATTACGCCACTTTTGGTTCTTCTGCCTCGTTCCTTGGTTAGTTTTATTTGCTCCAAGCTTCTCTCGTATTTGGCTTGGGGCCTTACTTTTCTGTATAACCTTTTTACTGTTTCCATATTGTGAGAAACCACTTCTGGCTTTTCATCAATCACTTGGTAAAGCAAATCCCAATGGGTTAAAAAATCTGGGATAAGAGTTTCCATGGTAGTTCCCGGACTTTCTTGTTTAACCAAACGAATGGTATCGGCCCAAACCTTTGCGCCTTTATCTGGCAATTCATCTCTGTTTACAGAAGTGATTACTGCATGTTTTACAGCCATCAATTTAATGGCCTCAGCAACTCTTCTTGGTTCATCCAAATCATAACTGTTTGCCCTACCTGTTGCCACGGCGCAAAATGAGCAACTACGTGTACAGGTATTTCCTAAAATCATAAAAGTAGCAGTTCCCTCGCCCCAACACTCACCCATATTTGGGCAATTGCCACTTTCACAAATGGTGTGTAATTTATGCTCGTCAACTAATTTCCTCACTCTGCGGTAATTTTCGCCTGTAGGTAGTTTAACTTTTAGCCAACTTGGTTTCTTAACTTTTTCTTCTCCTAATACCGGTAATTCAATCATTCTTATT
>Ga0209550_10001471_pt1 | contig 22509 bp, 18 predicted proteins | sample LauGreSuBDMM15SN_2_FD_187567 | JGI IMG/M metagenome (GOLD analysis project Ga0209550, IMG submission 187567) | Freshwater lake microbial communities from Lake Michigan, USA - Su13.BD.MM15.SN (SPAdes) (version 5) | ecosystem: Environmental > Aquatic > Freshwater > Lake | place: Lake Michigan... | reverse complement strand
CCGATGATAGTGGATGTACATCTGTGAAAGTAGGACATCGTCAGGCTCTTATACCCCAAACCCCCAAGTGTCATAAGCACTTGGGGGTTTGTCTTTGGGCGAAAGGTTTTATCGCTAACACGGATTTGTTGCGGCAAAGTGGATGCCCAGCCGAACGTGTCTTGAGGGTAAACCGAGCTAGGGGAAACCATTGAATATGACGGAAACTTAGCTCTTTAGCTATGGTCTCAGGTAAGATGAAATTCACTCGCACTACGGAGCTTTAATCATGATAGATCCTTCGCCTCCAACCACTCCAACATCGTCTGTGCCAAGCACCACGATAGACTTAAAGATGCTGACACACATCGCTTATGGGTTGTTTGCCTTAGGTATTTTGTCGATGGGTATGTTTGGTGCAGCCGCCGTGGCCGCCGTCATCTTGTTATTTGTGAAAAGAGCCGATGCAGCGGGCACGCTCTATGCCATGCACTTTGACTGGATGCTTTATACCTTTTGGTGGGGCGCGCTTTGGTTCGCTGTGAGCGCCTTGGCAACCTTGGTGCATATTGGTTGGGTTGGCGTGGCCGGCACCGGTATTTGGGTGATCTATCGTTTAATCAAGGGCTGGCTAGCGCTCTACGAGTCACGTACAGTGATTTAGCAGCAATAGACTCACTCATATCAGCAACTGACTGGTAACTAAGCAGCGCGAGCAACGTAAGCGAACAAGGCGGCGCGATCAACGCGTGCAATAAGAGTTGCCGACCTTACCGTGAATATAAAAAAGGGAGAAGACACGTGAGTATCTTCTCCCCTTTTTACCAACTTACGCCCTAAGGCAGTAAGACCGGTTTACTTCAAGTGACCGCTGATGATCTTGGTCAATTCGAACATTGAGACTTGAGCTTTACCAAACAAAGGCTTGAGCTTGTCATCGGCATTGATGTTGCGACGATTTTTGGCGTCTTGCAGATCATGCTTTTTAATGTAAACCCAAATCTTTTTGGTGACTTCTGTGCGTGGCACTGGAGTCGCACCAATCACGGCAGCCAAAACAGCGCTAGGTGTCATCGGCTTCATGAAAGCAGCATTTGGCTTGCGAGCAACTTTCTTTGCAGCAACCTTTTTAGCAGGTGCTTTTTTCGCTACGACTTTCTTTGCAACGACTTTTTTAGCAGGTGCTTTTTTTGCAGCAACTTTCTTAACTGCAACTTTCTTGGCAGCAGGTTTTGCAGCTACTTTTTTAACTGCTACTTTTTTGGCAGCAGGTTTTTTAGCAGCGGCTTTCTTTGCAGCAGGCTTCTTGGCAGTGGCCATGTGATTTCTCCTAGAGAGATAAATTAATGTGCACAACGAGCGCAGCATACCGTGTCTAAACAGAATAGACAAAGAATTTTGCGGTTTCTGCTATGAAAAAGCAATAAATGTCGCAAATTTGCTCTAGGGGTAAACTATTTCCTCCGAATATAGCCAGCATGGACTGAATCATGTACCCACGTTCTCCACTCGCCTCTATACAAAAATTTCATCAAGAATTGACGACTTTACGTCGTGATCTACATGCGAATCCAGAGCTTGGCTTTCAAGAGATCCGTACCGCGAGCATCGTCGCTGGGGCTCTCGACGCGCTAGGTATTGAGGTGCATCGTGGGGTGGGCCGCACAGGGGTAGTTGGTGTGATTCGTGGGCAACGCCACGACTCGGGTCGTTCGATTGGGATACGGGCTGATATGGACGCTTTGCCGATCAAAGAAGAAGGCGCAGCGCAGTATTGCTCAACAGTGCCAGGGTTGATGCACGCCTGTGGCCACGATGGCCATACTGCGATTTTGCTTGGCGCAGCCAAGTATCTCGCGCAGAGTCGCGCGTTCAATGGCACCGCCATGCTCATATTTCAGCCGGCAGAAGAGGGCTTAGGCGGGGCAAAGGCCATGCTGGATGACGGTCTGTTCGAGCGATTTCCGTGTGACGCAATTTATGCCCTGCATAACTGGCCAGCCCTACCAGCAGGAACGATTGGGATTAATCCAGGCCCCATGATGGCTGCCTCAGACCGCTGGGAGGTCACAATCGAAGGGCGCGGAGGGCACGGCGCGCACCCGTACCAAACCATCGATCCAATAGTTGTCGCTGCCCATGTCGTCACGGCACTGCAGACGATTGTCTCGCGTAACGTGCACCCCGTTGAGTCGGCCGTGATTTCGTTAGGCCATATCCAAGCGGGTAGTCCCAATGCGCCAAGTGTGATTCCGGGCAGGGCGTTGTTGGTGGGTACCGTCAGAACCTTTAGCGATACCGTACAGCAGCTCGTCGAGTCGCGGATGCGCGCGGTGATTAGCTCGGTGGCACTTGCCTTCGGCGCCACGGCCGAACTCAAATATCATCGCTCTTACCCGGCCACCATCAACTCGGCAGCACACGCCAGCTTTGTTGCAGACGTCGCAACAGACCTTTTCGGCGCAGAACACGTTGTACGCGATTTGATCCCCTCAATGGGTTCTGAAGATTTTTCGTATATGTTGCAAAAAAAGCCCGGCGCATACTTTCGGCTAGGGCAAGGCGGCGCCGAACAAGGGCGCCTTCTGCATAATGCAAACTTTGACTTTAATGATGCTGTGATCCCAGCGGGTTCTGCGATGTTTGCCGCACTCGTCGAACGCAGCATGCCACTTGAGACCTAACATGCCAGCACACACCATTACCCTGACGCGACCTGACGACTGGCACATTCATTTGCGCGACGGTGAGGCCATGCAGGCCATCGTAGGCCACACGGCAAAGCAATTTGCACGCGCAGTCATCATGCCCAATTTAAAGCCGCCAGTGACCACTGTGGCGCTTGCGCAGGCCTATCGCGGTCGAATCGAACAGGCGCTCAGTGCTTGCGGGGTTTCAAAGGCCGCTTTCACACCGCTCATGACCTTGTATCTCACCGATAAAACTGATCCAGACGAAATTGCGCGTGCGCATGAGGCTGACAGTATTGTCGCTGTCAAGCTCTATCCTGCTGGAGCCACCACCAACTCAGATGCGGGGGTCACTGACTTGCTTGGCAAGTGCTCAAAGGTACTCGAGATGATGCAGCGCGTGGGCATGCCGCTGTTGATGCACGGCGAGGTGACCGACCCAGAGGTTGATGTCTTTGATCGCGAGGCGCTGTTCATCGATCGGGTCATGATCCCGTTGCGCAAGAGCTTTCCAGAGCTGAAAGTGGTGTTTGAACACCTCACGACTAAAGAAGGGGTTGATTACGTTCGTGATGCTTCGGGCCCGATGGCTGCAACCATCACCGCCCAGCACTTGCTGTACAACCGCAACGAGATTTTTAAAGGCGGTATCCGGCCGCACTTTTATTGCTTGCCAATCTTGAAGCGTGAGGTGCATCGTCAAGCCTTAGTGGATGCTGCAACAAGCGACAGCCCTCGTTTCTTTTTGGGTAGCGATAGCGCTCCGCATGCCAAAGGATTAAAAGAGAATGAATGCGGCTGCGCCGGCTGCTATACCGCCGTGCATGCGCTTGAGCTGTACGCAACCGCGTTTGAGAAGGCAAAAAAAATTGACCGCCTTGAGGCCTTTGCCAGTTTTCGAGGACCCGATTTTTATGGCTTGCCGCGCAATAAGGGAATCGTGACGTTGACGCGTGAGCCCTACGTCGTGCCGCTAGAAGTGCCTTACGGCACTGAGACGTTGGTGCCCCTGGCTGCTGGTGAGACTTTGCCTTGGCGAATGATCTAGGCTAGACCCAGACAGCTCACGCAGCGTGCTCAGGCTGGACGGAATGTTCTACTGGTTGCGCGCCTCGAGCGCCTCCCAGCGTTCAAACTTTTTGATCAGCAGCGCGTCAAGCTCGGTCATCCGTGCTTGAATTGTTGCAAGCTTGGCTGAATCGTTTGTGTACAACTCACTATTGCCAAGCTCAATGACTAGCTGCGCCTGCTCTTGCTCAATGGCGTGAATTTCGGCGGGTAATTGCCCAAGCTCTTTGGTTTCCCAGGGCGTCATTTTTGCGCCCTTCGCTTTGCTGGCGCCCTTCGCCGCCGCGCCAGCGCTGGCCGGTTGAGCAAGTGTGCGATTCGCGTTGACCGTTTGCTTCTCAGACGCGACACGATTGGACGAATCGATCGCGGCGAGCTTCTCAGATACAGAGGCTTTTTTTGGTGCAGCTGCCGTCGTCAGCTTTTCAAGTGCAGAGGCCTTTTGGGGCGTTGTGCGTTGACGCTCCCAGTCGCCAAACCCGCCAACATAATCCTTCCAGCCGCCATCGCCTTCGCTGGCGATCGTTTGGGTCACGACGTTATCCAAAAAGGTTCGATCATGGCTGACCAGCAAGACTGTGCCTGGGTAGTCTTGCAATAATTCTTCGAGTAGTTCGAGCGTTTCGATATCGAGGTCATTGGTGGGTTCGTCGAGCACCAAGATGTTGGCAGGGCGCGCAAATAAACGCGCCAGTAATAGGCGCGCGCGCTCGCCGCCTGACAGGCTTTTGACTGGGGATTGCGCACGCGCGGGCGCGAACAAAAAGTCACCGAGGTAACTCATGACGTGCTTGCGGTTACCGCCAATTTCAATCCATTCGCTTCCGGGGTTGATGACATCGGCAAGCGTTGCGTTTTCATCTAACTGGCTACGCATTTGATCAAAGTACGCCACGCTTAAGTTGGTGCCGAGTTTGATCGTGCCCGAATCGGCTTGTAAGGTACCCAAGATCAGTTTGAGTAACGTCGATTTACCCGCACCGTTGGGGCCAATGATGCCGATGCGATCGCCGCGCATGATGATCGTCGAATAGTCTTTAACGACACAATGATCGCCAAAGGATTTGTGCACGTGCTCAAGCTCGGCGACTAGCTTGCCCGAGCGCTGCCCTGCATCGACTGCGAGTTGGACGTTGCCTTGGCGCTCGCGTCTTGCAACGCGCTCAACCCGCAGCTGCTCGAGTCTTCTGACGCGACCCTCATTGCGCGTGCGTCTGGCTTCAACGCCTTTGCGGATCCAAATCTCTTCTTGCGCTAGCATCTTGTCAAAGCGCGCATTTTCAAGGCGCTGTGATTCAAGCCATTGCGCTTTGCGCACTTGCCAGTCAGAAAAGTTTCCGGGAAAGCTCAAGAGCTTGCCGCGATCAAGTTCAACAATGCGCGTCGCGACAGAATCCAAAAAGCGTCGATCGTGGGTAATGATGATTGCACTGCCTGGCCACTGCTTAAGCGTTGTTTCAAGCCAGTTGATGCCATCGAGATCCAAGTGGTTGGTGGGCTCATCTAGCAGCAATAGCGTAGGTTGATTTGCCATCGCGCTGATAAGCGCGACACGCTTGCGCATACCGCCCGAAAGTGTGCCTACCAAGGCCTCAGGTGGTAAGCCAAGCTTGTCAATCAGGGCCAACACGCGCGGGCCGCGCTGCCAGTCTTCATTGTCTGGGTCGTATTCGCCCATGACGGTCTGTTCGATCGTCAGGGTTTCATCGAGGATGGGCTCTTGCTCAACAGTGGCTACACGCACGTGTCCAGCTACGGTGATCGCGCCATCGTCGGGCTGAGTGCGTCCATCGAGCAAGCGAAGTAGCGAAGACTTACCCGCGCCGTTTCGTCCGATTAAACCAATGCGTTCGTCGGATTGAATCGTAAGATCTGCGCCGTCGAGTAAAGGGTGATGGCCATAGGCAAGGTGTACGGCACTGAGTGAAATTAAAGCGATAGCCATGAGTGAGACTGTATGCACGCAAGACGCGCGGTTGATTCGTTAGACCGCTATTGTCGCAGGACATGGGATTTACTGTTTGTTGATACCCAGAGCTGTTAGGGGATTGGGCCGTACAATGCGCGAGCAAGGCAGACTGGGCAATCGCGGTGCTTTCGGGCAGCGAGGAAGGTCCGGACTCCAAAGGGCAGGATAACGGTTAACGACCGTCCGGTCAGGTGTGCGCGTAAGCGAACAAGGGGCTGAGGACTAGGGCCACAGAGACGAGTCTGCATTGGGGGTGTGCTCTTGAGCACACTCTGTCACGGTGTTGCCGTGATGCTGAAGCTGCTAGTCAGCTCCGACAATGCAGGGTGAAACGCGGCAACCTCTATCCGGAGCAACACCAAATAGGCATGCGTGTGACCTCGTGTCACGACGGGCGGCTCGCTCAAGTATGCGGGTAGGTGGCTAGAGCATGCCAGCAATGGCATGCCAAGAGGAATGATTGCCAGCCTAAGCAATTAGGCTTACAGAATCCGGCCTATAGGTCTGTCTTGCACTTTTTATCCAACTTCTCTCGATATTTACCCCAAATCGCGCAAACCGTCCCTCGATGCATAGGGTAATCCCTTGTCCGCAATGTCATAAACGACTTTTAATTAAGCTCGCAATGCGTTGATTTATTTAAGTATTAGGCTTTAGGCTTAATTTCAAATAATGCGCTAACCCCTTGTTCCTATTGAAAAAAACTGAATTTGCGCTTGACCGAGCCTAACCATTCGCTTAAAGTGGTGAAAAGTAGGTTTTTGTGTATTTAAGTGGGGTAATTCGGTGTTTCAAGGCAGCAGTGCTCTCACGCTTGATGCGAAGGGTCGGATCAATGTTCCGACTCGGCATCGCGACGCTCTGATCGAGCAGGCGAAAGGCTGCCTCACACTCACCCGCCATCCAGATGGATGCCTTTTGGTGTACCCCCGCCCTGAATGGGAAACCAAGCGCGAGCAAATTGCCGCTTTTCCAATGTCAGCGCGCGCGCTTCAGCGCTTACTGCTCGGCAACGCGCAAGACGTAGAGCTTGATGGTTCAGGTCGAATACTTGTGGCGCCTGAACTGCGCACGGCCGCTGGGTTTACGCGTGATGTGATGTTACTGGGGATGGGCGCGCACTTTGAGTTGTGGGATGCCGCGGCATTGGCGCGCCGCGAGGCCGCTGATTTGTCGCAAGGCATGGGTGATGTTTTAAACCAGTTTTCGTTTTAAGTCGTGACCGAGTTTGCCCACCGGCCTGTGTTGCTCGAGCCGACGATCGAGGCCTTGCTCGTAGCTGATTATGGTAAGCGCGACGTGTTGTCTGAAGACTGCGTCGCTGAGCAGGCCCGGCGCTTGTCGGGTGTGTATGTTGATGCAACGTTTGGCCGAGGTGGCCATTCAACAGCGCTGCTGGCAAGGCTGAACGCCGATGCAAGGCTGGTGGTGTTTGACAAGGATCCTCAAGCGATTGAGGTAGCAAGGCAGTTGGCCCAAACGGATCATCGCGTTTCAGTGATTCATGAGGCGTTTGGCGATATGCGCGAGGCGTTGTTGGCCTTGAGGATAGACGCCATTGACGGTGTGATGTTAGATCTGGGGGTTTCGTCGCCGCAGATTGATGATGCAGGGCGTGGATTTTCGTTCATGCGGGATGGCCCGCTTGATATGAGGATGGACACCACGCGAGGTGAGACAGCTGCGCAATGGCTCGCGCAGGCCAGTGTTCAAGAGATGCAGGAGGTCATAGTCAACTATGGCGAAGAACGGTTTGCTTTTCAGATTGCAAAGGCGATTGATGCTCGCCGCGCAGAACGTCCGCTCAACACCACGCTCGAGCTCGCCGAGCTCGTGTCAAGTGTCGTCCGTACGCGCGAAAAGGGTCAACACCCGGCTACACGCACCTTTCAGGCTTTACGGATTTACCTCAATCGTGAACTTCAAGAACTCGAGAACGCCCTCCAGGCAGCTCTGAATTTATTAAAAACAGGCGGACGTATGGCCGTGATTAGCTTCCACTCGCTGGAAGATCGCGTTGTCAAGCAGTTCATTACCGCGGCTTCGAAACCAGAAGCCGCGTACGCCCGCCTCCCTCTGCGTGAAAGCGAAATGCCTCAGCCGGTATTGCTGGCGCTGGCGCGTGTCCTGCCGAACCATAGCGAGATTAGAGAAAATACGCGCTCGCGCTCGGCCGTTTTGCGGGTTGCAGAACGCACGTCAACGGCGCTGGGTACGCAAGGCGCAGCCGCTTACTCGCCGGCGCCCAAGCGTGCGGCCAAGCGCGGCAAAAAAGGGGCGCACTGATGGGACGCCTGTGCATTCTGGTGGCCGGTGTGTTGATGATCTCGGCGATCTCGCTCGTGACCGCACGCTATCAGGCGCGGCAGCTTTACGTTGAGCTCGATCGCTCAAGAACGCAGGCGCTTAACTTTGATATTGAATGGCGACAGTTGCAGCTTGATCGCGCCGAGCAAGCACGTAATGCAAACATTGATAAGCTGGCCCGCGAGCAGCTAAAAATGACCTCGATTGTGCCTGATCGCACAATTTATATTAATCAGTCTGCTTCAAGCACGACCCCAAGGGACGGGAAATGAAGCGGCTGCCCTTTTTCGACAATCCCGTGCTGCGCGTGCACTATCCACTTTGGCGTGGTCGCTTAGTGCTCAGCTTGTTGGGGCTGGCCTTCTTGGCCTTGGCCCTGCGTGCGTTATACCTGCAGGGCATCACGACTGAATTTTTACAGCAGCGTGGCGAACGAATCTACGAAAGCACACTGACCTTGCATGCCAGTCGCGGCAAGATTCTCGATCGTAACGGTGTCGTACTCGCGGCGAGCGTGCCCGCTCGCTCCATCGCAATACGCCCCAAAGATACCAAAGAAGCCCCACCTAAAAAGCTGCAGCAACTTGCTGAATTGCTTGACCTGTCTGCAGATGAATTGCGTAAAAAAATTGCTGACGAAAAACCCTTTGTTTATTTAAAGCGTCAGGTGCCCCTTGAGATCGCGCAAAAAGTCACTGACTTACGCATCCCTGGGTTGATCCAACAACCAGACAATCGCCGCTTGTATCCCGAAAGCGAAGTCATGGCCAACGTCGTTGGCTTTAATAACGTAGAAGATCGCGGCCAAGAGGGGGTTGAGTATCTGTTTGACGAACAACTTTCGGGGCAAGCAGGCAGTCGTCGCATTATGAGAGACCGGTTGGGTCGTACGATCGAAAGCGTGGGGGCCGTTGACTTTCCGGTAGACGGTCAAAATATTAAGCTATCGCTTGATACGCGTATTCAATACCAGGTTTACCGTGCGTTGCAAGAGGCGATGGTCACCAATAAGGCCAAGGGCGCAGCTGCAGTGGTGATTGATGTGAAGACGGGTGAGATTCTGGCGTTGGGTAATATGCCCACCTACGATCCTAATCGTCGTGATTCGTTTCGCGGCGCTAATCTTCGCAATCAGGCGCTCACCGATACGTTTGAACCCGGCTCCATCATGAAGCCGTTTACTGTTGGCCTTGCACTCGAGCTTAAGCGCATTACCCCTGCGACCTCCTTCAATACAGGTAACGGTAAGTTGAATTATCAGGGCGCCACCATCAGTGATGTGAGTGCGAACGGCACGCTTGACCCGGCGGGTGTATTGCTGAAGTCAAGCAATATCGGGATGACACTGATTTCAGAAAAACTACAGTCGCGTGAAATGTGGACCCGGTTTAACGAGCTTGGGCTTGGACAAGTTCCACAGACCGGGTTTCCAGGTGCAGCAGCCGGGCGACTCAGGCCCTACGAACGGTGGCGTCTGATTGAAAAAGCCACCATGTCATACGGCTACGGATTGTCCGTTTCGCTTTTGCAGGTAGCGCGCGCCTACACTGTCTTTGCTCGCGAAGGGGACATGGTTGGCTTGTCTTTGGTCAAGCGTGAAGATCAAGCCACGACCACCCCAATCTACCCACCCGAGGTCGCGCAAAAAATTCGTGCGTGGCTTGAGGCTGCAGCCGGACCGGAGGGCGCGAAAGCGGCACAAGTGCAAGGCTATCGCGTCGCAGGTAAGAGCGGTACCGCGCGCAAGATCGTGGATGGCAAATACAGCACCAGTCGCTATCGTGGCTCGTTTGTAGGTTTCGCTCCGGTATCGAATCCACGTATTGTGGTTGCAGTCACCATTGATGAACCACAATCTGGCGTCTATTACGGTGGCAAGGTCGCCGCCCCAGTCTTTGCTGCGATTGTTGGCGGTGCCTTACGTACGATGAACGTGCAACCCGATACAGCGCTCGAATCGGCTGTTGCGGCGGTTGGTGGGGGCTCGCGATGACACATGCGGTGCTGCTCGATACACACATATCCACAGAGAACCTGGTGGAATTACTACGCAGCACAATCGAGTGTGGCGCCCACTTGCAAGCCGACTCACGAGACGTACACGCAGGCGACGTGTTCGTGGCGTGCCCAGGCCTCACCAGCGATGGCAAGCATTTCATCGCTGCAGCGATCAAACAGGGCGCTGCTGCGGTTCTCGTGCATGTTGAGTCGGCGGCGCAATGGCAAGCGGCGGATTTCAGCGTACCCGTGTTGGGGCTGACTGCTTTAAAAGAGCGTCTCGGCGCACTTGCCGATCGTTGGTATGACCAGCCTTCGGCGCATCTGAAGGTCATGGCGGTGACCGGAACCAATGGCAAAACGAGTTGTGTGCAATGGTTGACCGATGCGCTGCAGTCGGCTGGCCACGCAGCAGGAGCGCTTGGCACCTTGGGAGTACGCTTTCCGGATGGATCGGTGCGCGCAGGTACGCTTACGACCCCGGATGTGATTTCGGTCCACCGAAGTTTGGCGGCGTTAAGAGCGGCCGGTGCGAAGTATGTATCGCTTGAGGCCTCATCCATTGGCCTAGAGCAAGGGCGCCTTGCCGGCGTGCGCATTTTTGCGGTTGGATTCACAAATCTTTCGCGCGATCATCTCGATTATCACCACACCATGCAGGCGTATGCCGCTGCTAAGGCCCGTCTGTTTGCCTGGCCGGGGCTTCAGGCGGCGGTGCTCAATGCCGACGACACATTTGGCGCGAGCCTAGCTTCAAGCACTGCTTGCCCGATCGTCATGTATGGCCTAGAGCGCGATCGCAATTCAAGCGTTGTCTCGCTGTGGGCAGAGCGCTTGGCTAATACACCGCGCGGTGGAGCTTGGGTATTGCATGCGAAGAGCGAGCAGGTGGCCATCGAAACGAAAATGTATGGCCGGCACAATATTTCAAATCTATTATGCGTAGCGGGTTTGCTCAAGGCGCTTGATTGGTCGTTGGCTGAGATTGCCGCCAGTTTTGCCAAGCTCGCACCTGTTGACGGGCGGCTTCAAACGGTCGAACCCGTTCTGACTGATCTCGCTGTTCCGACGGTTTTAGTTGACTATGCCCATACTCCAGATGCGCTGACACGCGCCTTAGAGGTTGCGCGCGAGTTGGCGCAGGTACGCGGCGCGCAGGTTTGGTGCGTGATGGGTTGCGGCGGTAATCGTGACGCGGGCAAACGCCCGCTGATGGGTGAGGTCGCGCAGCGATTGGCCGATCGATTCATTGTGACGAGTGACAACCCGCGCGATGAAAGCCCACAGGCCATCATTGCCCAGATCGTTGCAGCGTTGCCTGCTGTTCGCACCAATGTGACGATTGAGCCAGACCGGGCTCAAGCCATTTTGATGGCCGTCTTGGGTGCGGCGCCAAACGATGTCGTGCTCATTGCAGGAAAAGGCCATGAAACGTATCAAGAGATCGCCGGCCAGCGCGCCCCTTTTGATGATCGGCAATGGGCGCAGGCTGCATTGTTATTAAAACAGCACCGCACGATTCAAACCGATTCGCGTCGTCTCGAAGTCGGCTCAATATTTTTAGCCATCAAGGGCGACCACTTCGATGGTCACGACTACCTTGAGCACATTCAGGCGGCGGGCGCCTGCGCTGCTATCGTTGAGGCGATCCGGCCTGTGCCTGGCTTAGCGCAAATTGCCTTGGGCGACACCCGTGCCGCGCTACTGCAGCTCGGGCGCGCCTGGCGCCGGCAGTTTGCCATCCCGATGATTGCGGTGACGGGCAGTAATGGCAAAACGACCACCAAAGAAATGATTTCTTCCATTCTGGCTGCTTGGCTGGGTGAGGACCACCGGTTAGCGACCGTTGGCAATCTGAATAATGAGTTAGGGGTGCCCTTGACTCTGCTGCGCCTGCGCCACGAGCATCTCGCTGCCGTGATTGAGTTGGGCATGAATCATCCGGGTGAAATCGCCATCTTGGCTCAGATGACTGAGCCTACAGTGGCGTTAGTCAATAACGCCCAACGTGAGCATCAAGAGTTCATGGTGAACGTTGAGGCGGTGGCGCGTGAAAACGCCGCAGTCTACGCCGCCTTGATGCCTGAGGGTGTCAAAGTATTTCCGGTTGCAGACACCTTTTCTCAGTTATGGCTCGAGCTGGCTAGCGAGCGCGCTAGTCTGCGCTTTGGCACGAGTGAACAAGCTGAAGTTTGGGCCAGTGATATACACACGGATGCCTTAGGCACCAGCTTCACTGTTCATACGCCGAAAGGCGAGGGCCGCGTGACCTTGTCGGTGCCGGGCGCGCACAACGTGCTAAATGCGCTGGCGGCGGCGACCTGCGCCGTGGCTGCGGCGGTGCCGATGCGGGCAATCGAACAGGGTCTTGCTGCCTTTCACGCGGTTTCAGGTCGTATGCAGCCGCATCGCCTAGCCAATGGCGTGATGCTGATTGATGACTCTTACAACGCCAATCCAGACTCGGTACGCGCAGCGATTGACGTGCTTGCCTCATTATCGGCTCCGCGTGTACTTGTACTCGGTGATATGGGTGAGGTGGGCGATAACGGTCCCGCGATGCATGAAGAGGTTGGCACCTACGCGCGCGAGCGCGGCGTCAACCACTTGTTGACGCTGGGGCAGGCAACACGCGCAAGCGCAACCGCGTTTGGCACGCAAGCAATCATTTGCGAGACGCACGAAGAGGTAAGCGACTGGATCGCTCAACACACAGTAAAAAGTGTATTAATCAAAGGTTCGCGTTTTATGCGCATGGAAAAAATTGTGCGTACTTGCCTTGAGCAGGTTGAGTCAACTGATAAAGAAGTGGTGAAACATGCTGTTTGAACTCTTCGGTTGGTTGGCAGAGCACTACGCACGCGGTTTTGCGGTCTTTGAATACATCACCTTGCGCGCTGTGTTGGCGTGCGCGACGTCGCTGTTGATTGGGTTGGTCGCCGGGCCGAGTGTCATTCGCAAACTCACCGCGCTAAAAATTGGCCAGACTGTGCGTAGCTATGGGCCCGAAACCCATTTGGTCAAAACGGGTACGCCCACCATGGGCGGCGCGTTAATCTTGATTTCGATTGCGGTCAGTACTCTGTTGTGGGCTGACTTGCGTAACCGCTATGTGTGGGTGGTGTTGCTGGTGACGCTTGGCTTCGGCTTGGTGGGTTGGGTGGATGATTATCGCAAAGTCGTCCACCGCGATCCAGAGGGGATGCCGGCACGTCAGAAATTCTTTTGGCAGGCCTTAATCGGTGCTGCTGCATCGCTGTATCTGATGCTTGCGATCTCGGCGCCCAGTTCTGCGAATCTGTGGACAGTGGCGACAGACTGGGTAACGAGTGGGTTTTCCATCACACTCCCCGCCCGTGCCGACCTGCTTGTGCCCTTTTTCAAAACTTTTAGTTTCCCGCTCGGCGCGCTAGGTTTTGTGGCGGTCAGTTGGTGCGTGATTGTGGGCACCAGCAATGCAGTCAATCTGACCGATGGCCTCGATGGCTTGGCAATTATGCCCACGGTGATGGTTGGTTCAGCCTTAGGCGTGTTTGCTTATGTGGTCGGACGAGTCGACTACTCACGCTATTTGTTGTTTCCGTACGTGCCGGGCGCCGGCGAGTTAATGGTGCTCTGCGCAGCGCTTGCAGGTGCCGGCCTAGCATTTTTATGGTTTAACGCGTATCCCGCGCAGGTATTTATGGGCGACGTCGGCGCTTTGGCGCTCGGTGGCATGCTGGGAACCATTGCGATCATCGTGCGCCAAGAAATCGTACTGTTCATCATGGGTGGCGTGTTTGTCGTTGAAACGCTGTCGGTGATGTTGCAGGTGTCGTGGTTTAAATACACGCGGTACCGCTACGGGCAGGGGCAACGTATTTTAAGAATGGCGCCGCTGCACCACCACTTTGAAGTCGGCGGCTGGAAAGAAACACAGGTGGTGGTGCGGTTTTGGATCATCAGCATGATGCTGGTGTTGATTGGTTTAGCTTCACTGAAAATTCGATGAACGAAACAGTATCACCTTCTGCACTGCCTGCGCTGGTCCTGATTGTTGGGCTCGGCGAGACAGGTGTCGCTGCAGCGCGCTGGTGCGCGCGCAACGGTGCTGCTGTGCGGGTGGCCGATACGCGTCTGTCCCCAGCCGGGCTTGAAGCGTTGACTCAGACAGTAGATGTCTCCACGCTTGACTTGAATCTCGGTTGCGACGTGTTTGAGGCTGCGTTACTCGAGGGCGTGGGCACTCTGGTATTAAGCCCTGGTCTGGCGCCTGGCTTGTCGCCCGTCAAAGAGTTGCTCGAGCAGGCTGCAGTCGCCGGCATTGAAGTCATCGGTGAAATTGAATTATTCGCACGTGCCTTGCAGCAACTGCAGGCGGCGCAGCAATACGCGCCGTGCGTCTTGGGTGTGACGGGCACGAACGGCAAGACAACCGTCACGGCGCTGACTCGCCACATGTTGTCAGCCGCGGGCATCAGCACACGTGCCGCCGGCAACATCAGCCCCGCTGCGCTTGACGCCTTGATGGATGCCCTAGATACCAACACGCTGCCCGAGGTGTGGGTGCTTGAGTTATCCAGCTTTCAACTCGAAACAACACACAGCCTGCGCTTGACCGCAGCCGTTGTGCTCAACGTCACCCAAGATCACTTAGATTGGCATGGCAACATGCAGGCGTACGGGCAGGCAAAAGCCCGTATTTACAACATGACGGATTTGGCGCTTGTCAATCGTGATGACGCAACGGTGATGGCCATGTGCCCGTCACTGCCCGCTCTAAATATTCGCAGTTTTGGCCGTGATATGCCCATGTTAACGGGCGACGTTGGGCTTGAAATCAGCCACGATGTTTGTTGGCTCACTACCGCCGAGGCAACCGAGTTTAACGACGACTTGCCAACGCCCGTTAAGCGTAAAAAGAATGCGCCGCCTCCTGAGCGCGCCTCGGGCCGCATCGTACGCCTGATGCCGAGGGATGCTCTGGGGTTGCATGGCCTGCATAATGCACTCAACACGCAAGCGGCGTTATTGCTAGCCCGCGCCGCCGGCGCTGGCCTTGGTGCCACACTGCGTGCGGCGGGCGACTACGTCGGCGAACCGCACCGCATGGAGTTTGTCCGCAGTGTGCGCGGCATTGATTTTTTTAACGATAGCAAAGGGACCAACGTTGGTGCGACGGTGGCTGGCCTAGAGGGGTTAGGGCGACGTTCAGTGTTGATTGCTGGCGGCGCCGGCAAGGGTCAGGATTTTTCGCCTTTGGTGCCGGTGGTGGCGCGTAATGCGCGCGCGGTTGTGTTGATCGGGCAAGACGCGCGCCTGCTGTCCGATACGCTTGCCGCAACCGGGGTGCCGTGCCTGTTGGCTGACACGTTACCGCAGGCCGTTGAGCTGGCCTTTGCGCAAGCCCAAGAGGGCGACGCTGTTGTGCTCTCGCCAGCTTGCGCCAGCTTAGATATGTTTCGTAACTATGGACATCGTGGCCAAGTCTTTGTAGACGCTGCGCATGAGCTTGCGCTCGATCTAGGAGAGGTGGCATGAGCCTCTTTGCAGACTTAACCAATAGTGTGAACGCGGTACGGCCCACCCGCACCACGATGCGCAATTACGATTTGCCGCTGGTTGTGGCCACAAGCTTGTTGGTTGCAGTCGGTATTTTGATGGTGTATTCGGCGGCAATTGCGCTGGCAGATGGCCCGAAGTATGCCAATTACGGGCGCTATTTCTTCGTATTACGCCAAACGCTTTATGTCGGTGTGGGGCTGTTTGTCGCAGCCTTTGTGTTGACGGTGCCGATTCAGGCCTGGCAACGCGTGACGATGTGGTTGTTCATTTTTACGACGATACTGTTGATCGCGGTATTGATCCCAGGGATCGGCCGGAAGGTAAATGGCGCCATGCGTTGGCTGCCCGTCGGCCCCGTGACCTTTCAGCCTTCTGAGTTGATGAAGCTTGCCGCTTTGTTATTTACGGCCGACTACACGATACGTAAGCAAGGCCAAATGCACAGTACCTTGCGCGGCTTTTTGCCGATCGCGGTAGCGTTAGCCGTGGTGGCAGGGCTCTTGCTTAAAGAGCCTGATCTGGGTGCGGTGATTGTCATCATCGCGATTTCAATGGGGATCTTGTTTTTAGGTGGAATCAACGCGCATATATTTTCAGGCATTGCCCTAGTCTTGACTGCTGGCTTTGCGCTCGTAATCTATCTATCACCCTTCAGAACACGGCGTATCTTCGCCTACTTAGACCCTTGGGCGCCCGAGAATCTAGTGAAAGACTCTTATCAGCTTTCGCATTCGCTGGTGGCGATTGGCCGAGGCCAATGGACCGGTGTCGGTCTGGGCGGAAGTGTCGAAAAGCTGCACTATTTGCCAGAAGCGCACACCGATTTCATCATGGCAGTGATCGGCGAAGAGCTCGGGTTCCTCGGCATTTTGTTGATGATTACGTTGTTCGGTGTTTTAGTCCATCGTTGCATTGAAATTGGACGTCAGGCGATTGCCATGGAGCGCCCCTTTGGGGGGCTCGTCGCTCAAGGTGTTGGCATCTGGTTCGGCGTTCAGTCCTTTATCAATATTGGCGTTTGCCTGGGGTTGCTTCCCACTAAAGGCCTGACCTTGCCACTGGTCAGTTATGGTGGCACCAGCATCGTGATGAATCTATGCGCGATCGCGATTGTGCTTAGAGTTGATTTTGAAAATCGCAACATGATGCGAGGAGTCCGCACATGACCGCGCGTGCTCCGGTGGTGTTGATCATGGCGGGTGGTACTGGCGGACACATCATGCCTGGTCTGGCCGTCGCTGAGGTTCTGCGTGCGCGTGGCTGGACGATTTGTTGGTTGGGTAACCCCGACAAAATGGAGGGCACACTGGTGCCTGCCGCGGGCTACACACTGACAGCGTTACGGTTTGCTGGCTTTCGCGGCAAAGGTTTGTTGGCAAAGCTCAAAGCGCCTTTCTTACTGTTACGGGCACTGTCGCAAGCGTGGCAACAATTTTCAATCATTCGTCCAAATGTTGTACTAGGCATGGGCGGGTATGTGGCGTTTCCTGGCGGAGTGGTCAGTGCCTTGCGCGCAACGCCACTGGTGTTGCATGAACAAAATGCGATTGCAGGGATGGCCAATCGTTGGTTGGCCCGTATTGCGCAACGCGTGTTAGCCGGATTTCCGGGAGCCTTAGAAAAGGCTGAAGTCGTGGGCAACCCCGTCAGGCGCGATGTCGCTGCGCTGACACCGCCTGAGCAGCGCTATGCGCAGCGCTCTGGAAACTTGCGTTTGCTGGTACTTGGCGGCAGTTTAGGCGCGACGGCTCTTAACGCACTCCTCCCGCAGGCACTCGCCAAGATTGCACCCGAACAGCGTCCCGACGTGGTTCACCAAGCCGGTACGCAGCACTTAGACACTTTGTTAGAGGCGTACGCACAGTCTGGCGTCTGTGCACGCTGTGTTCCGTTTATTGAAAATATCGCAGAGGCGCTCTCTGAGACTGACTTATTAATTTGCCGAGCGGGTGCGATGACAGTTGCTGAAGTTGCAGTGGCTGGTGTCGCCGCGCTTTTCGTCCCTTACCCCCATGCCGTAGACGATCATCAGTCGGCCAACGCGCGTTTTTTAAGTCATGATATGGCCGCCTGGCTCATCCAACAAAAAGAGTTAACGCCCGAGACACTTAGCCAGTGGCTGCTTGCACGCAACCGCCCAGAACTCAGTGAGGTGGCGCAGCGTGCACGAACCCATGCGCGCCCTCAGGCTGCGCAGCGTATTGCGGACGTTTGCGAAGAACTTGCGGGGGTGTCGGCATGAAGCACCGCATTGAACATATTCATTTTGTAGGTATTGGCGGCTCTGGGATGAGCGGTATCGCTGAGGTCTTGCTCAACTTAGGGTATCGCATTTCAGGATCCGACCTTGCTGATTCTGCTGCGACACAACGTCTGACAAGTTTGGGCGCTCGCATTGCGTTAGGTCATCGGGCCGAGAACATTGCAGACGCTGACGCGCTCGTGACTTCGACAGCCGTTGCCAACAATAATCCTGAGGTGATCGCTGCGCGCCAGGCGCGCATCCCTGTCGTGCCGCGCGCGGTGATGCTAGCCGAACTGATGCGCTTAAAAAGAGGGATTGCTGTGGCAGGAACGCACGGTAAAACCACCACCACGAGTCTGGTTGCCAGCGTGCTGGCAGCGGGCGGGCTCGATCCAACCTTTGTGATTGGTGGGCGACTGACCGCCGCCGGCGCAAACGCTGGATTGGGTCAGGGGGACTTCATTGTTGTCGAAGCAGACGAATCCGACGCATCGTTTTTGAATTTGCTGCCAGTCATGGCGATCATCACAAATATCGATGCTGATCACATGGATACCTATGGGCATGATCTTGCGAAACTCAAAGGTGCCTTTGTTGAGTTTACCCATCGCTTACCGTTTTATGGCAGCGCGATCGTGTGCGTCGACGACGCCAACGTGCGTGAAATCATCCCGTTCATCTCGCGTCCTGTCACCACTTATGGCTTGTCGGTCGATGCTCAAGTCGTGGCGACAAACGTCAAAGCACTTGGCACACGCATGCAGTTTGAGGTGCGGCGTCAAACGCGGGAGGGTGAACTGGCTCCCCTTGCGATTAGTTTGAATCTTCCGGGTGTGCACAACGTCTTGAACGCCTTGGCGGCGATTGCCGTGGCCACTGAGCTTGGTGTGAGTGATGCGGCGATTGCTCAGGGGTTATCAGAGTTTAAGGGTGTTGGACGTCGCTTTACTCAAATTGGCGATTTCACGGCCACCAAGGGCGGCACGTTTAGAGTGGTGGATGATTATGGGCATCACCCGGTCGAGATGGCTGCCACGCTGGCCGCCGCGCGCGGCGCGTGGCCAAATCGCCGTGTCGTATTAGCGTTTCAGCCGCATCGGTTTACCCGCACGCGCGATTGCTTTGAAGACTTTGTCAGTGTATTGAGCTCTGCCGATGCTGTGCTCTTAACCGAGGTTTATTCTGCGGGCGAGCCGCCGTTGGTGGCTGCTGATGGACGCGCTCTGGCGCGTGGTGTGCGTGTAGCAGGTAAGGTCGAGCCCGTGTTTGTTGAAGATGTCAACGCGATGCCTGAGGCCATTTTAAATTTTGCGCAAGACGGCGATATTGTGATCGTGATGGGCGCAGGGTCGATCAGCAAAGTGCCTCATCAACTAGGAGCGCCCACATGACACAAGCTTTCGGTAAGGTCGGCGTTTTGTACGGAGGACGTTCGGCCGAGCGTGAGGTGTCGCTGATGTCCGGAGCGGGGGTGCACGCTGCCTTATGTAGCCTTGGGGTGAATGCGCACCTGTTTGATACGGGCCAAAGCAGTTTGGCTGCGCTTGCTGCGCAACAGTTCGATCGTGTTTTTATTGCGTTGCACGGGCGCTATGGCGAAGACGGCACGCTGCAAGGTGCCCTTGAAATGCTTGGGATTCCGTACACAGGTAGTGGCCCAATGGCGTCGAGCCTAGCCATGGATAAGGTGATGACAAAGCGAGTATGGTTAGAAGCGGGTCTGCCGACCCCGGGCTACCGTGCGCTAACAGAGGCGAGCGAGGTGACTGCGGCCGCCCAGGCGCTGGGCTTGCCCTTGATGATGAAAGCACCTCACGAAGGATCGACCCTGGGCATTGTGAAAGCGAGCGTCGCGTCTGAGTTGGCGCAAGCCTATCAAGCGGCCGCGCAATACGACGACGTGGTCTTGGCCGAGCAGTTTGTCGTAGGGCGAGAATTGACGGTTGCTATCTTGGGTCGAGGTCAAGACGCGCGGGCCTTGCCTGTCATCGAAATCGTTGCTCCTGAGGGAAACTACGATTATCAGCACAAATATTTTTCAGACGATACGCAGTACCTGTGTCCTGCGCCACTTGAGCCGGCCTTGGCAACTGAAATTTCTGACATCAGCGTAAAGGCCTATCGGGCGCTGGATTGCGAAGGCTGGGGACGGGCTGACCTGATGCTCGATCAGAATAATCGGCCTTGGCTGCTTGAGATGAATACGTCGCCCGGTATGACGGGGCACTCTTTGGTGCCGATGGCGGCGAAAGCCCTCGGCATGAGTTATCCCGAGTTATGCATACAAATTTTGAAGGATGCCCGCTGCAAGATTGGGCATCTGTCTGACAACAAAAACTAGCGAGGCCGATTGTGTGGAACGAAGCGCGTACGATCAACAGACTTGCCAACACCTTAGCGGTGATGGCGGTGTTGGCTGTGCTCGCCGGGTGCGTGTATTGGGTGATGCAGCGCCCGATGTTCAGCCTGCAGGCCATCGAACTCGAGCCGACGCGCAACAGCAGTTTGCGTTATGTCACCCCCGAAAATGTGCAGGCTTCGATCGCCAGCAAACTAAGCGGCAATTTTTTTACGATTCGTCTGACAGATGCACAGGCAGTTTTCGAGGCCGTGCCCTGGGTCAGAGCCGCCTCGGTGCGTCGCATTTGGCCCAACACTTTGCGCGTGACGGTCGAAGAGCACCAACCGCTTGCGCTTTGGAATCAAAACCAGATGATCAACACCTGGGGGCAAGTTTTTACGGCCAACCAAGGCGAGCTCGACGACGATGTGAGTTTGCCGCAGTTCGAAGGCCCCGAGGGCAAAGAAGGTTTGGTGGTATCTCGCTACGCAGAGCTCGAACGTTGGTTTGCGCCGCTCGGGCTCACGATCAAAGAGTTGTCGTTGAACAATCGCCTGGCCTGGCAGGTCACACTCTCGAGTGGCATGACTTTGGCACTGGCGCGCGACCCGGGCGCCGAAGCGGCCGATTCGCAAGGCGGGATTCCAGGCGCCTTGCCCTTCTCACAAGGCATCGAGCGGTTTGTGCAGGCGATGCCGCAGATCAATCAAAGAACAGGTGGGCGCGCCTTGACGCATGCCGACCTACGTTACCCCAACGGCTTTGCGATTACGCTTGCCGCCCTTCCCGAACCTACTCAACCAAAAAAGAAACGATAACGCTATGACCCGTGACATCAAGGATCTGATCGTCGCTCTCGATATCGGCACCAGCAAAGTCGTCGCTGTGGTGGCTGAGATATTGCCAGAGGGCCGTTTTGAAGTGCTAGGCCTTGGCCAGCATGAATCAAGCGGGATGCGCAAAGGTGTGGTGGTCAACATCGAGGCGACCGTCACTGCGATTCAGCGCGCCCTCGAAGAGGCTGAACTCATGGCGGATTGCAAAATTCGCGACGTGTACACCGGCATTGCTGGCAGCCACATCCGAAGCTTTAATTCAAGCGGGATGGTTGCAGTCAAAGACAAAGAAGTGACGGCTACTGACGTTGCCCGCGTGATTGAGACTGCAAAAGCAGTGAATATCCCAACCGACCAGCAAGTGCTGCATATCTTGACGCAAGAATTTATTGTGGACGGGCAAGAGGATATTCGTGAGCCGATTGGGATGAGTGGTTTGCGACTTGAGGTCAAGGTGCATATTGTGACGGGATCAGTCAGCGCGGCACAAAACATTGTGAAGTGTGTGCGCCGCTGCGGGCTTGAGGTGCAGGATCTGATTTTGCAGCCACTGGCGTCTAGTCAAACCTGCTTGACGACAGACGAAAAAGACCTGGGCGTCGTGTTGATCGACATCGGTGGGGGTACCACTGATGTGGCGATTTATACCGGCGGCGCGATCCGCCACACCGCAGTGCTGCCAATCGCCGGCGATCAAATTACCAATGATATTGCGCAAGGACTGCGGACTCCAACGCCAGATGCTGAAGAGATCAAACTGCGCTACGGCGTGGCCAAAGAGGTGCTTGCAAACCCGGACGACACCGTCGAGGTACCTGGTCTAGGCGATCGTGCTCCACGGCTGGTGAAGCGCCAGACTCTTGGCGCGATTATCGAGCCAAGAGTCGCTGAGTTGTTCGACCTGGTGCAGGGTGTGATTCGAGAATCGGGTTACGAAGACTTGTTGTCTTCGGGCGTGGTGTTGACGGGCGGCACGGCTTTATTACCCGGCATCGTTGAGCTCGCCGAAGATATCTTCTTGAAGCCGGTGCGTGTCGCGGTGCCCGAATACCAGGGCAGCCTTGCGGATGTCATGCGCAACCCACGTTTTTCAACCGTGATGGGGTTATTGAGCGAGGCGCGTATGCAGCGCTTGCGGGGTCGAAAAGTCACGCAGCAGTCTGGCAGCTTTAAGGCGGTTTTAATTCGAATGAAAGAGTGGTTTATGCATTGAATTGGCGTCATCCGACGCCAAACAGATGGGCAACTTATTTGAGGTTGCCGGTCTGCTAGAGAGGCGTTTCAAACTCGGTGCGGATCTGATCGGCAGCGTGTTTGAAACGATTTCTAAATAACGTAGTTGGGGACTTTTAGAAACGTTTTGTAGTTACGACTTGAGGGAGTCAATCATGATGTTTGAAATGTTAGATAACGCAAAAAAATCCACAGTGATCAAGGTGGTAGGTGTGGGCGGTGCGGGTGGCAATGCCGTCTCGCATATGATCCGTTCGGGTGTGCAAGGGGTCGATTTCATTTGCTGCAATACCGACGCG
>Ga0209550_10001470_pt1 | contig 22536 bp, 24 predicted proteins | sample LauGreSuBDMM15SN_2_FD_187567 | JGI IMG/M metagenome (GOLD analysis project Ga0209550, IMG submission 187567) | Freshwater lake microbial communities from Lake Michigan, USA - Su13.BD.MM15.SN (SPAdes) (version 5) | ecosystem: Environmental > Aquatic > Freshwater > Lake | place: Lake Michigan... | reverse complement strand
TGTCGTCCCGGACTCGATCCGGGATCCATTGCGCCCTACCGCCGTTTGCAATGGGCAGCGCAAAAAGATGGATCCCGGGTCTTCGCCCGGGATGACAAAGTCTTTGATCCCGTACATGCTATTGACCGTCATCCAGGAGTCTCATTTGGTTTGTTAAGCCCACCGAACCGAATCACGAACTGGCGTCAAAGGCCGCCTGCAGCCACTGCGGCCCCTGGCCCTCCAGCGTCACCACGTCAAAGCGCGCGGGTGGCAGCTGACGCCAGCTCAGCAGGTAATGCCGGGCCGCAAAAATGATGCGCCGCTGTTTGACGGGGCCAATGGTGGCGGCCGCACCACCAAAGTCGCTTCGGCTGCGTTTTCGCACCTCGACAAACACCACGGTGCCGTCCGGGCTTTGCATGATCAGGTCTATTTCGCCCCCGCCTCGGCCCGGGGTCCGATAATTGCGCTGCAGCAACCGCAAGCCGCGTGCTTGCAAAAAGGCCAGCGCCTCGTCCTCACCCGCATCGCCCCGGGCTTTGGTAGAGGGCTGACCCACTTTGTCTTTTTTGAGGAATTGCATTGACTCCGTCTCCCTTGTCTGCTTCGTTTGCCAACGCCTTGGCTGCTGCGCACGAAGCCGCTGGTGCACAAAATCACCCAGCCAGCACACTGTATGTCGTGGCCACCCCGATTGGCAACCTGGCCGACATCAGCCTGCGCGCCTTGCATGTGCTGGCCCAGGTAGACGTGGTGGCCTGCGAAGACACCCGCCACACGCAGCAATTGCTGCGGGCTTATGGGCTGGACCGGCCGGGCAGCCAACTGCTGGCGGTGCACCAACACAACGAAGCCGAAGCCGCCCACAACGTGCTCGAGCGCTTGGGACAAGGCCAGCGCGTGGCCTATGTGAGCGATGCGGGCACCCCGGCCATCAGCGACCCGGGCGCGCGGCTGGTGGCCGCCGTGCGCCAAGCCGGGTTTCGGGTCATGCCCTTGCCCGGCGCCAGCAGCGTGACCACCGCCCTCAGCGCATCGGGCATGACCGGTGACAGCGGCTTTGTCTTTGCCGGGTTTTTGTCCAGCAAAGCCACGGAACGCCAATTGGCCGTTCAACAGCTGGCCCAAGAAAGCCGCGCCGTGGTGCTGCTGGAGGCGCCGCACCGCATCGAAGCCCTGGCCATGGCCTTGGCCGTGCTGGGCCCGCGCCGCGTGACGCTGGGGCGCGAGTTGACCAAGCAATTCGAGCAAATCGAGACGCTGCCCGCGCAAGATTTAAGTGCCTGGCTGGCCGAAAAACCCGAGCGCCTTCGGGGTGAATTTGTACTGGTGCTGCACGACGCGCCGGTGGACGAAGCCACGGGCGAAGGCTTGCGGGTCTTGCAGTTGCTGTTGCCCGAATTGCCCCTCAAAACAGCGGTCAAACTGGCGGCCGAGATCTCGGGTGAATCCAAAAACACCTTGTACGACCTGGCCTTGGCCTTGAAAAAATCCAGCTGATGCCGCACCCAGTCGCGCCACCCAAGGCACAATCAGCCCCCATGAATTTCACGCGAATCCTGACCCTCACCGCCATCGCCGCTCTGACCGTTGGGGCTTGGCATGCCTTTGGATGGCCGGGCATCGCTCTGGCCGTGGGCGGCATCGTCATGTGGGTGCTGCTGCACTTCACGCGCTTGCTCACCATCCTCAAAAAAGCCGCCGACCGCCCGATCGGCCATGTGGCCAGTGCGGTGATGCTCAATGCCAAGCTGAAAAAAGGGGCCACATTGATGCATGTGATCGCCATGACCCGCGCCCTGGGCGAGCTGCAAACCGACAAAGACGCCCAACCCGAGGTGTACCGCTGGACCGACACCGGCCAGTCGAGCGTGAGTTGCACTTTTGTGGGCGGCAAGCTGACCGAATGGACACTGCAGCGGCCCGAGCAGGTCAGCCCTTAAAATCTCTCTTTTGCACTGTTTAATGCCCCTTCTTCAAAGGACACTTTCATGAGCGTTGTCATTCCCTCCATGTCAGACCGTGACGGCAAAATCTGGATGGACGGCCAGATGGTCGATTGGCGCGATGCCAAGATCCATGTGCTGAGCCACACCTTGCACTACGGCTGCGGCGCTTTTGAGGGCGTGCGCGCCTACAAAACCGAGCAAGGCACGGCCATCTTCCGCATGCAAGATCACACCGAGCGCCTGTTCAACAGCGCCAAAATTTTGCGCATGGCCATCCCTTTCACGCAAGATCAGCTCAATGAAGCCCAGCGTGCTGTGGTTCGCGAGAACAACTTGGAGTCGGGCTACATCCGGCCTCTCTCCTGGATTGGCGACAAAAAACTAGGCGTCAGCCCCAAAGGCAACACCATTCACCTGATGGTCGCCGCCTGGACCTGGGGCGCTTACTTGGGCGAAGAAGGCCTCAAGCGCGGTATCCGCGTGAAGACCAGCAGCTACACCCGCCACCACGTCAACATCACCATGACGCAGGCCAAGGCAGTGAGCAATTACACCAACAGCATTTTGGCCAACATGGAAGTGACCGACGAAGGCTACGACGAAGCCCTGCTGCTCGACACTTCGGGCTTTGTGTCTGAAGGCGCGGGCGAAAACATTTTCGTGGTCAAAAACGGTGTGATTTACACCCCCGACCTGTCGGCCGGCGCCCTGAACGGCATCACCCGCAACACGGTCTTCCACATCGCCAAAGACTTGGGGTTAGAGATCGTGCAAAAGCGCATCACGCGTGACGAGGTTTACATCTCTGACGAAGCGTTCTTCACGGGCACCGCGGCTGAGGTGACCCCAATTCGCGAACTCGACCGCATCGAATTGGGCAAGGGCGATTACGTGGGCAGCCGAGGCCCGATCACCGAGAAAATCCAGAGCGCCTTCTTTGACATCGTCAACGGCCGCAACCCCAATTACGCGCATTGGCTGACCCAGGTTTGAACCATGAGCAACGCGACTGTTGAACTGCTGACCGCCGACCTGAACCCCCAGGGCGGTGTGTTTTGCCCCAGCCCCAAGGCCGACATGAAGATCTGGAACAGCCACCCCAAGGTGTATCTGGATGTGGCCAAGACCGGCCAGGCCAAGTGCCCTTATTGCGGCACCCTCTACCAATTGAAAGCAGGCGAAGTGGTGGGTCACCACCACTGAAACCCAAGCACGGCCATCCCTGCGGTGGCCCAACGCGCGCACGGCGAACCCTCAGGTGTTCGCCGTTTTGCTTGGGGGCAAGTCCACCTCAAAGCAGGCACCGCCACCGGTGCGGTCTGCACACCGCACCCGCCCGCCATGGCGCTCGGCAATCGACTTGACGAGCGAGAGCCCCAAGCCCACACCGCCCACGCGTTCACTGGCCCCAGGCAAGCGGAAAAAGGGCTCAAAAATGCGCTCGCGGTAGTCAGGGGGCACGCCCGGGCCATGGTCACACACCCGGATACGGACCGTCTGGCCTTGCTGAGTCAAGCTCAGGGCAATGCCCTGGCCTTGCGAGGTTTCGTGGCCGCTGGCGCCGTACCGCCCTGCGTTTTCCAGCAGGTTACGCACCAGGCGGCGCAGCAGCTTGGCCACCCCCAGCACCTCTAGCTGCGACTGGCCTGGCGGCACTTCCAGCTCGGCCCCCACGCGTGCACACTCTTCAGCACACAGGCCCACCAGGTCCACCGCCTCCAAGGTGCCGATGTCGGCTTCTTTGGCATGGAGGCGACTGGCCAGCAAGATCTCGTCGATCAGCTGGTCCAGCTCGGCCATGTTGCGCAAAATTTCGGCGCGGCTGCGGGCATGCGCGTCCGAGTCGGCCGCGGGGCTGTTCAGCAACTCCAGCCCCATACGAATGCGTGCCAGTGGCGAGCGCAGCTCGTGCGAGGCGTTGGCCAGCAAGGATTTTTGCGAGGCCATCAGGCCTTCGATGCGCGCGGCCGCCGCGTTGAAGCGTTCGGACAAATCGGCCACTTCGTCGTCGCCTTGCACTGGCACACGCGCCGACAAGTCGCCCTCCCCCCAGCGCTGAACGCCGCGCTGCAGGCCTTCAAGCCGCTGCGTGAGCCTGCGCACCACCGGGTACAGGCCCAGCGCCACGGCCAAGCCGATCAGGCCCAGCATCCAGAAAAACCCCGTGGGCTTGGCCCACCAAGGCATGTCTCTGCGCAAGTGGGGCGGTAAGTGGGGCGGAAAGTGCCCTGGCGCGCCCGGCCCAGTGCCAAGCATGCCCGGCCTGCCCGGCCTGCCTTCTGAAGCGGGGGGGCGGTGGCGCTCACCGGCACGTTCGCCGCTGCGTTGCACCTGCAGCGCCAGGGTCTGGCCATCGGGCAAGGGCACATCAAACACCAAAGGTGCGAATGGCCCAGCCCGGGTGGTGCTGGCCAACACGTCGCCCTGGGCGTTGAGCACCACCCATTCACGCGGGGCGGGCGGCGCGGCATGGTGCTCGACCGTGGCACGCCAGGCCCAGCCCACCACCAGCATCAACAGGGTCACGACACCCACAACCGCCAGCCAGATGCGCAGGTACAGGTGGCGTGACCAGCGGCGCGACAAAGCTTGGATCGGCATGGATTCAGTCTTGTTGGCGGGCAAACACATAGCCCACACCACGCACGGTCAGGATGCGTTGCGGCGCTTTGGGGTCAGCCTCGATGGCGGCGCGGATGCGCCCCATGTGTACGTCAATGGATCGGTCAAAGGCTTCGAGTTCGCGACCCCTTACAGCCTCCATGATCTGGTCGCGCGTCAGCACGCGGCCCGCACGCTCGGCCAGTACCACCAACAGGTCGTACTGGTGAGAAGTCAAATCGCATTCCTGGCCCTTGACGCTGACGCGGCGGGCATCGCGGTCAATCTCGAGCGAGCCAAATTGCAGCAGCTTTTGGGTCGTGTCATGAACGGTGTTGTGGCGGCGCAAGATGGCTTTGATGCGGGCCAGCAATTCGCGGGGCTCAAAGGGCTTGGGCAAGTAATCGTCGGCCCCCATTTCCAGGCCAATGATGCGGTCCATCGGATCGCCTTTGGCTGTGAGCATGAGCACCGGCACTTGGCCCAAAGCGCCGGGCAGGGCTCGAATGCGCTGGCACACCTGCAGGCCATCCATGTCGGGCAGCATCAGGTCGAGGATGACCAGGTCCACGCCCGCGCTTTGCAATCGGGCCAGACCACTTTGGGCGTTGGGCGAGTGGCTGACACCAAAACCGTTTTGCCCCAGGTAGTCCACCACCATGCCCGCCAGCCGCGCATCGTCTTCGATCATCAAGAGTTGTTGCATCTTTGGATCATCGCCTTTTTGCAAGCGCTGGACGTGTCGGCTGTGTAAATTTGGATAAATCAAAGCCCCCTTCATTCCGCCCCCCTAAATTTGTCATCCCGGCCCCTACATTTGTCATCCCGGCCCCTACATTTGTCATCCCGGCCACTACATTTGTCATCCCGGCCACTACATTTGTCATCCCGGCCCCCGAGACGGGATCCATCTTCCCGGGAACTTCAAAAATGGACCCCGGGTCAGGCCCGAGGTGACACTCTGGGGGCATGGACCCCGGGTCAGGCCCGAGGTGACGCTCTGGGGGCAGGGACCCGGCTCAGGCCATGGGTGACACTCTGGGGGCATGGACCTCGGGTCAAGCCCGGGGTGACGCTCTGGGGGCATGGACCTCGGGTCAAGCCCGGGGTGACGACGTTGGGGGAGGCGGGTTGTTTGCGTGCACCTTTGATGCCAGCGCCACCAGCACAAGTACTGGCAGGCCCAACCAGGCTGTGGCCGTGAAGAAGCTGGCGTAGCCGTGGGCATCCACAAACTCTCCGGAAAAACCGGCGATGAATTTGGGCAGCAACAGCATCATCGAGCTGAGCAAGGCGTATTGCGTGGCCGAATAACTGATGTTGGTGAGCGAGGACAAATAGGCGATGAACGCGGCCGAAGCAATGCCGCTGGCCAGGTTGTCCGCCGAGATGACCCAGACCAGCGCCTGCACGTCGTGGCCCACGCCGCTGAGCCAGACAAACAGCAAATTGGTGAGCGCACTCAAAGCCGCACCCAGCATGAGCACGCGCATGACGCCCAGCCGTGCCGACAGCACACCGCCCACAAACGCCCCCACCAAAGTCATGACCACGCCGTAAAGTTTGGTCACGCTGGCCACTTCGGTCTTGGTGAAACCCATGTCCACATAAAACGGGTTGGCCATGATGCCCATGACCACATCGCTGATGCGGTAAACCGCAATCAACGCCAAAAGCAAAATCGCCTGCCAGCGGTAACGCAACCAAAAATCGGCAAAGGGCTCGAATACCGCACCCTTGAGCCATTCGGCCACGTTGCGCGCAGGTGCAAAGGGTGCGGGCACCGGTTCGGGCGAGGCCAGCACCACCCACATGCCTGGCAGCATGCTCAGCGCCATGACCAGGTAGGCCGCTTGCCAAGCCTGCTGCGCATAGCCAGGCGTTTGCTCGCCTTGGGCCAAAGCCGCGATCCACAGCACGCCGGCCCCAGCCCAGATCATGGCCAAGCGGTAACCCGTCTGGTAGCTGGCCGCCAAAGCGGCTTGGGCGTTCACCTCGGCCGATTCAATGCGGTAGGCGTCCAGGGCAATGTCTTGCGTGGCTGAAGCGATGGCCACGGCCAAAGCACATGCCACCAAGGGCCCGAGCAATTGAGAAGGGTCGTTCAGGGCCATGCCCACCAGCCCCAAAGCAATGACCAACTGCGACACCAGCAGCCAGCTGCGCCTGCGCCCCAGCTGGTGCGTGAGCCAGGGAATGGGCATGCGGTCGACCAGCGGGGCCCACATCCATTTCACGCCATAGGCCAGCCCGACCCAGCTGAGGTAACCAATGGTGCTGCGGTCAATGCCGGCCTCGCGCAGCCGAAAACTGAGCGTGCCCAGCACCAGCAGCAGCGGCAAGCCCGCCGCAAAGCCCAGCGCCAGCATGCGCAGGCTGGCGGGCTTAAGGTAAAGGCGCAGCGCCTCGCGCCAGGTGCGCACCGTGGCAGGCGGCGTGTTGTCGTTGGGGGCGGCAGATGGGGCAAGGTCAGACATTGGCGGATTATCAACTGCACAAGGCCCAACGGCTGGGTGACTTGTAGCCGCTGACATTTGCCAACGCATCGCGCTTGTGAAGGTATTCAAGACCCGCTGCATTCGTTATGATTTGCATACCATGTGCTTTATTTGCAACCTCAAAACCTCCTCCGCCCACGCCCACGCTGACACCAGCATCGACGCTGCGGCCCTTTCATCGCCGCGCTGGCAAGCCCGCCGAGCCTTCCTCTTGGCCGCTGGTGCGGGCGCCGCAGGCTCCGCACTGGCTCAGGTCGATGTGGGCTCGTCTTCGAGTTTGCGCAAACTGGTCCCGGCCGAGACACTTGAAAATTCGGCCCGCCAACATTACGCGCAAGTGCTGGCCGAAGCCCGCTCCCAAAATGCGTTGGCGCCCGACGGCCACCCGCAACTGCAACGTCTACACGCCATCGCTCAAAAACTCATCCCGCACACCGCCCCCTGGAACAAGCGCTCACGCGACTGGAAGTGGCAAGTCAACTTGATCAACAACAAGCAGATCAACGCTTGGTGCATGCCCGGCGGCAAGATCGCGTTTTACACCGGCATCCTGGATCAGTTGCGCCTGAACGACGACGAAGTGGCCATGATCATGGGGCATGAGATGGCACACGCCCTGCGCGAACACGCCCGCGAGCGACTGGCCAAAACCCAAGCCACCGGCATAGGCTTGTCCATTGCTTCGCAATTGCTGGGGCTGGGCTCTTTGGGCGATGTTGCGGCCAGCTTGGGCACCCAGTTGCTCACCTTGAAATACAGCCGTGACGACGAAACCGAATCCGACCTGGTGGGCCTGGAGATCGCCGCGCGTGGCGGCTACCGGCCCGAGGCCAGCGTGACTTTGTGGCAAAAGATGCAAGCGGCCAGCGGCAACGGCGGGCCATCGTTTTTGTCCACCCACCCCAGTGGCAACAACCGCATCGAAGAGCTGCAGGCCAACCTGCCCAAGGTGCAGCACCTCTACGAACAAGCCCGTCGGGGCTAAAGCCCCCCTTTGAGAGGTCATACCCGACTTGATCGGGTATTCATCCCCTCAGCGATGACCTGTCACACCCGACTTGATTGGGTATCCATTCCCTCAGCAATGACCTGTCATACCCGACTTGATCGGGTATCCATGCCCTCAGCGATGACCTGTCATACCCGACTTAATCGGGTATCCATGGCTTCAGCGGTCACGCACATACGGGTTGCTCTGCCGCTCGCGCCCAAAGGTGCTTTCAGGCCCGTGCCCGGGAATGAACACGGTGTCATGGCCCATGGGCCACAAGCGCTGGGTGATGCTGGCGATCAGGTCGTCGTGGTTGCCTTGCGGAAAGTCGGTGCGGCCAATGCTGCCCGCAAACAACACATCGCCCACAAAAGCGCGCTTGATGTCGGGTGAATAAAACACCACATGGCCGGGTGTGTGACCCGGGCAATGACGCACCTGCAAAGTGTGCGCCCCCAGCGTGACGGTGTCACCATCGGCCAGCCAGCGCGTGGGCTTGAACACCCGCGCCGGCGGAAAACCATAGGCCGCAGCGGCCTGCGGCAAGCCGTCGATCCAGAACTGGTCTGCGGGATGCGGTCCGATGATGGGCAAACCCCCGAGTTGCTCGGCCAGGTCGGCCGTGCCCGAGGCATGGTCCAGATGGCCGTGGGTAATCCAGATCTGCTCCAGCTTGACGCCATGGCGGCGCACCGCGTCCAAAATCAAATCCAGATCGCCCCCCGGATCAACGACCGCTGCCTGGCGACTCTGGTCGTCCCACACGAGTGAGCAGTTTTGCTGGAAGGGCGTGACAGGAATGGTTTGGTATTGCAGCATGCATCTGATTATCCCAAAAGCCAAGGTGCAAGGCATCCCACTCAACAAGGCCTGGTGTACATTGCTGACCAGCCAGCGCCTTTTGATCAATAGCTTGCGCGCTGCAACGATTGTTTTTTTGCAAACCAGCTCACCCGGCTACCTGACCCGTCAGGAAAGCATCGCGGTTTCGGGCGTGGATGACCTGCTCATCCGTTCCTTGCTCGATAAAAACCAGTTTCACGACCCTTTGGACGAGGCCCTTAACCTGGGCATTTCCTCGGCCACTTGGCCTATTTTCGGCCTCTTGTGGCCCTCGGGCATGCATCTGGCCGAACGCATCGCAAGCCGCCCCGTCACTGACGAGCGGATTCTGGAAATTGGGTGCGGTTTGGGCTTGGCCAGTTTGGTGGCCCACCGACGGGGTGCGCAGGTCACGGCCAGCGATTGCCACCCGCTGACGCATGCTTTTCTCGACGAAAACACCCGCCTCAATGGCTTGCTGCCCATGCCCTACCGCCATGGGTTGTGGGGTACGGCCGCCACCCGCGATGACGGACTGCCCGTGCTCACGCATGCCCAGGATGCGCCGCTTTGCGGCCTGTTCGACCTGATTGTGGGCAGCGACATTTTGTACGAGCGCGACGACACGGGCACACTGGCCCGATTCATTGGTGAACACGCCGCCCGCAGTTCTGAGATCTGGGTGATCGACCCCAACCGGGGCAACCGCGCCGCCTTTCACAAACACATGGCGCTGCTGGGTTTTGCGATGCACGAGCAAGTGCTGGACCAGGCCGAACACGATGGCGTAGAGGCTTACAAGGGGCGCATGCTGACGTACACGCGCCATTGAGATGGATCCCGGATCAAGTCCAGGATGACATAGCAGAAAGTCCGGGATGACATGGCAGAAAGTCCGGGATGACATAACAGAAAGTCCGGGATGACATGGCAGAAAGTCCGGGATGACGTGGCAGAAAGTTCGGGATGACATGGCAGAAAGTTCGGGATGACATCGAAAACCATCCGGAATGAACCTTCTCGACTGTCGCCCCGGACTTGATCCGGGGTCCATGTTTGCAACGCCGTGTGTCACAAACTCAGGTCGTAGCCCATCGTGATCGGGGCATGGTCCGAGAACTTTTCGCCTTTGTAGATGTGCTCGGTGCGGGCCTTGTCAGCCACAGCGGGTGTGGCCAGCTGGTAGTCAAGCCGCCAGCCCACGTTGTTGGCATAGGCTTGGCCACGGTTGCTCCACCAGGTGTAGCAATCGTCGGTGGTGTGCGGCTGCAGGCGGCGGTACACGTCGACCAGGCCGCCCTCGGTGGTCAGTTGCGTCATCCAGGCGCGCTCTTCGGGCAGGAAGCCGCTGTTTTTCTGGTTGCTGCGCCAGTTTTTCAGGTCGGCCTGCTGGTGCGCGATGTTCACATCACTGCAGACAATGAACTCGCGCTCGCCCTTGAGGGTCATCAGATGCGGGTACATCAGACTCAAAAAGCGGAACTTGGCCTCCTGCCGCTCCGGCCCCGATGAGCCACTGGGAAAGTAGCAACTGATGATGGACAACTTGCGCGTCGGCGTATCAAAACGCAGCTCCACATAACGGCCTTCGGCGTCGAACTCGCCGCCGTCAAAGCCGGCCACCACGTCACTGGGTTCGTGGCGGGTGTAAACACCCACGCCCGAGTAGCCTTTTTTCTGGGCAAAGTGAAAGTACCCCTTGAGGCCCGCGAGCTCTTCAAACTTGCCCACCACATCGGCGGCTTGGGCTTTGACCTCTTGCACGCCAATACAATCGGGTTTTTCTTGCGCCAGCCAGGCTTCAACGCCCTTGGTCGTGGCCGAGCGGATGCCGTTGAGGTTGAGGCTGGTGAGTTTGAACAAGGATTTCCCCATGGTGACAGGTCAGGCAAGCAGCGCCGAGATGCAGACGCTCGCTCAGGAATTTGTGCAGTTTGCAGTCGATTCGGGCGTCTTGCGCTTTGGGCAATTCAAGACCAAAGCCGGTCGCATGAGCCCTTACTTCTTCAACGCCGGTTTGTTTGACGACGGTGCCAAGCTGAGTCGACTGGCGCAATTCTATGCAAAAGCTTTGCTGACCAGTGGGATCGAGTTCGACATGATCTTCGGCCCCGCCTACAAGGGCATTCCGCTGGGTGCGGCCGTGGCCATCGAACTGGCCCGCCTGGGCAAGAACGTGCCCTTTGCCTACAACCGCAAGGAAGCCAAGGACCACGGCGAAGGCGGCTCTTTGGTGGGAGCCCCCCTCCAAGGCCGCGTGCTGATCGTGGACGATGTCATGAGCGCAGGCACTGCTGCTCGGGAGTCGATTGCGCTGATCAAGGCCGCAGGGGCAACGCCACACGCCTTAGCGATTGCATTGGACCGCCAGGAAATGGCCACTGAAAAGCAAGCCGATGGCACGGTCAAGGATTTGTCGTACAGCGCGGTTCAATATGTGCGCCACACTTTGGGCATGCAGGTGTGCACCATCGCCCAACTTTCAGACTTGCTGGCCTTCCTGGCCCGTCAAAACCAGCCTGATTTGCAGGCTCACCTGGGCCCTGTGCAGGCTTACCGGGACCGTTACGGGGTCTGAGCCGGTCTGTTTTGACTTGCGCGTGTCGCTTTGCTTTCGCTGTAATCCGAGCGGGCTTCACAAGCGCGCCTCAATTCCAGACGATACGAAACAACTTTACTGACGTAGCCTTGATTTTTTATTGAACTATTTAAATATTAGAACTATTTTGTTTTATAATTTAATTACTTTGTATTTATAAATTTTATTAACGGTTAAACAACTCCTCCAAACGCTGTTCACGTTTCGGAAAATCAAAACTTAGATTCTTTCAGGTACCGTGCTGTCTTGCCTTGTTCGCCCCAATGCTTGTTCTTCATCAAAAAAGCACCTTAGGGACCTTTTTTTCTCCGCGGGATTGGGGTGCTAAACATTTTTTTGCACGAAATCACCATTTCTGGCTGTTTATTTGGCAGGAGTACGCCAATTGGAGGATTCGCCAATCTTTTTTTTTTGACGAGAATTTCATTTTTCACGTAGTTAGTATTTCATCAGCCATGATTCATTCCGAATCTCGAAAATACATTTTTTGGTCTACAAAGCAGCAAAAGCCATTTTTTGGGTCTTTTGCCAATTGCACGGCCACTTGCCTCATCTTGGTGGGCGCACTTGTGCCTGTTGCGCTGCATGCGCAGACATTGCCTCAAGTGGTGAATCAGGCCTTACAAACCTACCCCGCCGTTTTGTCTGCTTCCGCACGTTCGGCAGCCGCCCGCAGCGACATCGCACGAGCGCGCAGCGCTCATTACCCCCAACTCGGTGTCAGCGCGACGGCCAATGGCGGGACTCTGTCCGCTGGCACACAGCGAACCGCCATTACCCCAACGGCTCGACTTAACCTCTGGTCGGGCGGAAAGATTGAAGCCGAAGCACAGCGAGCCGAGGCATTGACATTGGCCTCCGAATACCAGCAAGCCAATACGCTGGATGAAGTGGCGCAACTGGCTGCTGAAGCCTATATCAATTGGGACAAAACCGCCGATTTGTACAGCCTGGCCGTGCGCAACGTGAACGCCCACCGCGAAACCCTGAACGACATTCAAAAAATTGCCCAAGCCGACACTGGACGCCGAGTGGATTACGAGCAAGCTTTGGTGCGCATGGAAAATGCCACCTTGGCATTGCAGCAGCGCAAGTCAGATTTTGCGCAAGCCATGCAACGCTTGCGTCGCTTCTGGAAAGGCGAAATGGATGCACGGCCCATGAACTTGGACGCGGCCATGTCTGACTCTGGTGTTTTGGGACGCATCCCCACCTCTTTGAGCAAGGCCATTGATCTGGTCTCCGAGGACTTGCCGCCCATTGCGCAAGCTCGCGCCCAACTTCAGGCGGCACAGGCCAGTGTGCGTCAGGCCAAGGGGCAATACTGGCCCACCGTCGACTTGGCGCTGTCACGTCAAAACAACGTCTTGACCGGCAAACAAGAAGCCTTGACCCAACTCCAGGTCAATGCACCCTTTTACAACGGCGGTGGCACCTCTGCATTGGTTGAAAGTGCTGTCAACCAAGTGAAATCAGCAGAATTTGCATTGGAAGAAGCTCGCCTGTTGGCCCGTGAAAAAGCAGCGCTTGCCTGGCAAGAGTGGGCTTCGGCCAAAGGCCGTTCTGATACGGGCAGTGCACAGACGCTTGTGGGAGACAAACTGGTTGACGCCTACCGACAGCAATTTCGGGTCGCCAGGCGTTCCTTGCTGGATCTCTTGAACATCCAGGCCGACACCTTCGGTTACCGCAGTGCAGCCAGAGCCGCTTTTCACGATGAACGTCTCGCTCGTGTGCGTGTGCTGGCGGCAACTGGCGAACTGGCCAAACGGTTTTCAGCCGAGCCCGGTCTGGTGACTGCACCAACCCAATGAACGACGTACTGACCTACATGAATTCAACATGGCCAAATTGATTCCATTGCTCGCCACGGGCGGTGCCTCATCCTCCCTCATGGACGATACCCCGCATCGCCCCGCCCAGGGGTCTGACGCGATGGCCGACCCCTTGCTGCTGTGCATGACCATGGCCGCGAAACTGTTGGGGCGGCCCGTTCACTATCAAGTGATGCGCGCGGGGTTTGCTCTCGACAGTCGAAACCGAGTGCCCTTGTCCGCTTACCCCGACATGGCCCACAAAAACGGCTTGATGGCCGCGTGGTCAAAGGTTCGCTTGTCCGAGATTCCGCCCTACGTTCTCCCCGTGTTGATGCCCTTGATCGATGGGCGAGCCTGTGTACTGCGCTCCATTCAGGGTGACGACGCCATCGTCTTGTGGGCCGACAAAGGCATGGAGGACCAACGGATTTCTCTGGCCGAATTACAAGCCTTGGCTCGCCCCGAGGTCTTGGCCCTGAAACTGCCACCGACGCGTCATGACCAAACCTTGACCCCCATGCAAGGCTCTTCCTTCAACTGGTTTTGGGGGACGCTGTGGCGCTTTCGCGCTTTTTACGTGGAGTCCATGGTGGCCACTGTGGTGGCCAACATCCTCACGCTGGCTTCGATCTTTTTCACCATGAACGTTTACGACCGTGTGGTGCCGACGGGTGCCTACACTTCTTTGTGGACCTTGGCCATTGGCACGTCTATCGCGATTTTCCTGGAATTCATCATGCGCTGGCTCAAAGCCCGCCTGGTCGATCTGGGGGGCAAAAAAGCCGATTTGGCCATCAATGCGACGCTCTTGCGCGAGATCATGGCCATTCGCCTGGAGCATCGTCCCCAGTCTGCAGGTATTTTTGCCAGTTCCATGCGGGACTTCGAATCCTTGCGGGACTTCTTTTCCTCGGCCTCTCTCGTCTTGTTGGCAGATATGCCTTTCGTCTTGATGTTTCTGGCCTTGATCGCCATGGTAGGAGGCCCACTGGTCTGGATCCCTGCATTGGCCGTGCCTGTATTGATCATCATCGGTTTGCTTGCACAAAAGCCGTTGATGACCGCCATGCGGGAGAACATGAAGGAGTCGGGCGACAAGCAAAGCGTTTTGGTGGAGTCTGTCCTCAACCTCGAATTGCTCAAAGCCCATAACGCCGAAAGCTATTTGCAGCGGCGCTGGGAAATGTCCAACCTGGCGGGTGCCGACTCTTACAAGCGTATTCGCAGTATGACCAACTGGATCATGGGGCTGACCACATCGGTTCAGCAAGTGATCACTGTGGCCATGGTGGTGGGTGGCGTTTACCTCATCCACGCCAACCAGTTGACCTTGGGGGGTCTGATTGCATCGGTGATTTTGGCGGGGCGTGCCATTGCGCCTTTGGCCAGCGTCATGTCCTTGGCATCTCGTTACCAGCAAGCCGCCACGTCGCTGGAGACCCTGGATGGGCTGATGAAGCGTCCTCGCGATCGCGTCCATGGTCGAAATTATTTAGTCCCCAACAGTATCCAAGGGGCACTACAAGCCGATGCACTTGAGTTTGCATACCCTGGCGAACACAAGATCCCGGTGATCAAAAAATTGTCTATTCAAATTGGCCCGGGTCAAAAAGTCGCCATGCTCGGCCGAGTTGGAAGCGGCAAAAGCACCTTGCTGCGGTTGATGGCGGGTCTTTATGCCCCCGGTGCCGGCAGTATTCGACTCGACGGCGTGGATTTGCAGCAAATCGAACCCAGCGAGGTTCGCAGCCGCATCGGTTATGTGGGTCAGGACCCTCAGTTGTTCATGGGGACTGTTCGCGACAATCTGATTTTGGCCGACAGTTGGATCACCGATGTCAAGATCATTGATGTGCTCAAAGCTTTGAATATTTATGACATCGTCGCCACTCACCCGCTGGGCTTGGACATGCCCGTCACTGAAGCGGGGGGTGGTTTGTCAGGCGGTCAACGCCAATTGCTCTCCATCGCTCGCATGATGCTGCGCAACCCCCAATTGGTTTTCATGGACGAGCCTACATCCAATATGGACCAAAACACAGAAGCGCGCGTCATTGCTGTCCTGAAGGATTGGTTGCACGGACGAACACTCCTGATGGCGACCCACAGACCCCAACTCCTGGAGTGGGTGGATTTGATTGCCGTCATCGACAGTGGCCAATGCGTGGCCATTGGACCCAAGCAGGAAATGATCGACAAGTTGTCGCGTGGCATTGATGTCAATGGCATCAAGAGTCAGGGAGCATCGGCATGACCATGCGCAAAGCCAGCCGTTCAGGCTTTGGCGTCAAAACGGTTGAAGATGACGAACGTCGCGCCAGCCAGATGTTGGTCTGGGCTACCGGGCTGACTTTGGTTTTAGCCTTGGTTTGGGCCGCCATGTTCGAGCTTGATGAAATCACACGCGGCCAAGGCAAGGTGATCCCCACCAGCCGAGAACAAGTCATCCAAAGTCTTGACTCTGGGGTCTTGAGTGAGTTGTTTGTCCGTGAAGGCAGTGTCGTTGAAAAGGATCAGGTTCTTTTGCGCATCGACGATGCACGAACAGGTGCTGTTTTCAGGGAGGCGCAGGAAAAGTTCCTCTCCTTAACCGCCTTGTCTGCTCGGCTCAAAGCAGAGGCCTATGGCACTGCACTTGTTTTCCCGACTGCCCTCAATGCACAACCCGACTTGATGCAGCAAGAGCTACAGGCTTTCAATGCCCGAAAGCGCTCGTTGACCCAGTCTTTGCACGCGTTGGACACCTCCTTGGCCGCCGTCACTCGGGAGTTGACCATCACAGAACCCATGGTGCGCCAAGGCGTGATGTCTGAAGTTGAGCTGCTCCGCCTTAAACGCCAGCAATCGGAGCTGATGGGACAACGTGCTGAAAGACAAAACCGTTATCTCACAGATGCCAACAATGAGCTGACACGGGTGGCATCGGAACTTTCCCAGACCAAAGAAAACGCCTCTGCGCGGGAAGATGCATTCCTCCGCACAACAATTCGCTCGCCCATGAAAGGGGTCGTTAAAAATGTGCAGATCACCACCGTGGGTGGCGTTGTCCAAGCGGGTCAACCGATTTTGGAAATCGTCCCCACTGAAGATGTGATGCTGGTGGAAGCTTATGTCAAGCCGTCTGAAGTGGCATTCTTGAAAGTTGGCCAAGCAGCTGTGGTGAAGCTGACCGCTTATGATTTCAATAAATATGGTGGGCTCGACGGTGTTTTGGAGCATCTGAGTCCCGACACCATGCGCGATGAAAAACAAAAGAAGCCCGGCAATCCCGTGGAGCTTGAAGAGGGTTTCTACAGGATCATCGTTCGCGTGAAAGAGACAACAGATTTGCGCAACGGTTTGCGTCTGACGCCTTCACCCGGCATGACGGCATCTGTGGAAATCCGTACGGGCTACAAGACCGTTCTTGAATACCTCTTCCGCCCTCTGCAGAACGTCACGCAAGCTTTGCGTGAACGGTGAAATAGCAACTTAGATCTGGAGCATCAACATGTCCGCTGAAACTTCCCCTGTGATCGAAACAGATCGTCCCAACACATCCCACAAAACCAGTTCTTCACCCAAGACTGTGGCTCAGAACCCTCAATTTTTGAGTACGGCCGAAGCTGCGCGCATTCTGGGTTTGTCCACCACCTTGGTACAAACTTTGGTCGATCAGGGTGACCTCAAAGGTTGGAAAACCCGTGGCGGACATCGCCGCATATCGTTGGACTCGATCATGGATTACCAAACGGTTTCACGGCATGTGGTGGGTTCTCAATACAAACCCTCGCACAAGCCCAATGTCACGGTCGTGATCGAATCGCCACCTTTGTTTTTGGAACTCAAAGCGGAATGCGCTTTATGGAAATTGCCGATTGGTGTGAATTTCTTTGATTCGGTGACAGAGGCTTTGCTGGAGTTGTCAAGCCAAAAACCAGACATGATTGTGGTCGAAATGTCGATGCCAAGGCCCCAACAAGAAAAGACTTTCCAGGCTCTGGAGAACTTTAACCAGCGCGGAAATATGCCTTTGTCGGTGGTGTTGATTACAGCCGAAAAAGGTTTGAAAGCCAGCACGCCTGCAGGCGCCAGTTCATCGATCCAGGTGGTATCAGGCCCCATGTCGGCGGTCTGGTTACATGCCTACCTCACTGGTGTGATCGCCTCTTGCAGACCCTGAATCCTGGAGCCGTTTGCTTGGATCTTGCAAAAGACCCATGTTCATCCGTTGGCATTGCGCCGTGTGAGCCTGCGGTGTCTTCACCAGGCTTTTAAGAAACCCAATGGTGCGGCTGGCGGGGATCGAACCCACGACCCTTGGCTTCGGAGGCCAATACTCTATCCACTGAGCTACAGCCGCACTTGTACGTTTGATTATGTCACGCCCGCACTCAAGATCGCCTGATTTGAAAGTTCTATGAAGGGTGCAACGCTATAATTCGAGGTTGTTTTTTTGATCTACACATTGGCCCTTGTGGTCACGCCCCAACAGAGGATCTCATGAGCGTCAACAGCCACGATCAGCACGAAGCCCACACGGGTCCCGTCAAAACCCCTAAGCAGATGCTTTTGCTGAGTTTGGCCTCTTTCGTCATCCCCGTGTTCATCATCATTGGCTTGGTTTTCTATGTAACGTCGCACAACAAACCTGCCGCAGGTGCTGTCGACATCGAAAAGGCAACTTACTTGCGCATCCAGAAAGTCGGGGCTGTTGAGGTTCGCGACGCCAATCGCCCCCTCAGGGCTGGTGCAGAAGTTTACAAGGCGCAATGCGCGGCATGCCATGAGGCCGGCGCTGCGGGTGCACCTAAGTTTGCAGACGCGGGAGCATGGCGCCCACGCCTGAGTCAAGGCCTAGAGACCTTGGTGAACTCATCCCTCAAAGGCAAAGGTGCTATGGGCGCACAGAGTGGCGGTGAGTACAACGATACCGAAATTGCCCGAGCAGTGGTGCACTTGGCTAATGCAGGCGGTGCCAAGTTCGAAGAGCCCAAGGCCCCGGAAGCGGTCAAATAAATTGCCCACTTCCCCATAAAACCAACGAGCAACGTCGGTTTTTTTATGCCTGTTTTTGTCCAATTTTTACCTTGATTGGGCTCAGTTCATACGCATATCGGGCAGGCAAATCCTTGGCTACAGCATCCTCCAAAGTCCATCGTCCCATCTCTATCGCTTGCGCGGCCCTTGCCACATCCAGTGTGTGCACCAGCCCCAAGCCCAACGTGGTGTCCAAGTAGACCAGGCCGTTTTCGTCCACCAGGATTTTGTGGACCTCTGCCATCACCCCGGTGTGCGCCATCACTGAAAAGTCATTTTCAATGCGCCAGATGTGGGGCGTTATTTCGAGTTCGATATAAACCCTTTGCGGTCCGTTCTGGAAATACCATTGCCCTTGCGCATCGGACTCGTAATTGCGTTGGATGAAGTCGATCAGTTTTTCATGTCTCAACAACGAGCCTTTGGCACCAGGCTGACCACTTTGGAAAGCGCCCAGTGCCTGCACCCGGTCATCGCGCATCCACCATTGACCTCGGCTGTCCAAGCCCAGCCAACCATAACAATCCGGGACGTCGGGCCATTTGACCATGGCTTGCCGAACGATGTCATCCATGTCTTGCCTCCACTGTGTTCGAGCCCTGTCCTGTGGCCTGCAACAGCCATCCACCGACCGCTTCAGGGACTGCCCTCACGTGACCCGGCCACATCCCTTGCGCAAATCCGACATGGCCACCTTGCTCGGGTTGCCAGAGCGTCACGCTGTTTGACACATCGCCTTTATCAAGAAGGCTGTTGGCGGGCACAAAGGGATCATTCAAGGCGTTGAGTGCGAGAGCGGGCAATCGAATCTCTCGCATCAGCGGCTTGGCTGACGCATTTGTCCAATAATCTTCGGTTCCCTTGAAGCCATGCAAAGGGGCAGTGAAGACGTCGTCAAACGCATAAAGATCTTTGGCTGCTATCAGGGCCGCCTTGTCAAAGAGGCCCGGATGTTGCGCCCATTTGGCCAGGGCTTTGGGTTTCATGCTGCGTAAAAACATGGGCGTGTAGATCTGTCGGTTCAGCCCCCGACCTATGGCAAGTCCGCTTTGCATCAGGTCAAGTGGCGCACAGATGGCGGCGATGGCATCGGCTTTGAGCGCAGCTTGATGACCTTGCAACGCGGCCCAGCGCATCAATGCATTGCCGCCCAAAGAAATGCCAACCGCCAACAATATTTGACCTCCAGCGGCCAGGTGTTCGCTGCGAAGTCGCTCCAACACCCAGTTGATCTCTTCATGATCCCCTGAATGGTAGGCGCGCGGTGCGAGGTTCAGCTGACCACTGCATCCCCTGAAATGGGGCACAGCAAAATTCATGTCTTGCGCGTCAGCCCAATTGGCAAATGCCTGTGCATAGTGGCTCATCGAAGAGCCTTCCAAACCATGAAAAAGGACCAGCATGGGCCGATCTGCTCGACTGGCCGTTTGCTTGTCGATGTCCAAAAAATCAGAATCGGGTGTTGTCCACCGTTCTCTGCGCATGGGCTTGATGGGTCCCGATCGCCTGCGCGCGTTCAGTGCAGGCCAAATCGTCTGGGCATGTCCACCTGGCAGCCAGGCGGGTGCTTGGTATTGCATGCGCTTTTTCAGTGCAAGACCGTGGGTTTGACCCCCACATCGACGGCATCTTGGGGCGTGCCTGGACTGGCATGGTGGGCCACCATGCGCCAGCCTTGCGGGGTCTTGTGGTAAACATTCATGGCGATCACATAGGCCTGCCGTGCCCCTTGCGGTGTGATGACTTCCACCCTTTCAACCAGGTGGTGCACTGAACTGGCCAATGATTCCACCTTGTACACCCGTTCGGGAAACGCCTGAACACTGCCATTGTTGAACATGGCCTCGAATGTGGCGCGTATCGCCCCTGCCCCGATCAAGCGTCCACCGCCCGGATGCACGCAGACGATGTCGTCCTCTTCAGCCCAGCATGACATGAGTTTTTCGATGTCGGCGTTGTGCAAGGCTTCGTAAAAGGACTGTTCGATGTCATCAGGCGTGCCGCCGACCACAGCGGCTTGGAGTTTTGCGCGTTTCATGAGCTTGTTCTGGTCCAGAGATTCATCACAACATTTTGCACTGTTTACCTGTCCAATAAAAAACCCGGTCACAAGGGACTGTGCCGGGTTTTTGGTCATTTTCTGGATGCCAAGCTCAGACTGGCTTGCGCAAAAACAGATTACTTTTTACGGTATTTACGCAGGGCCGACAACTGGGCTGCTAGCACCGCCAATTCAGACTGCGCTACGGCCAAGTCGATTTCGCTGTTGGCGTTGCGCAGAGCTTCTTCGGCCAATTGTTTGGCCGCATTTGCTTTTTCTTCGTCGAGGTCTTTGCCTCGAATCGCGGTGTCCGACATCACGGTCACGCAGTCAGGTTGCACTTCCAAAATGCCACCAGCCACGAAAACGAATTCTTCGCCGCCGTCGGCTTTCTCGATGCGAACCGACCCGGCTTTGATGCGCGTGATCAGGGGCGTGTGACGTGGGTAAATGCCCAGCTCGCCAGACTCACCGGGCAAGGCCACAAACCGGGCTTCACCCGACCAGATGGACTCTTCGGCACTGACCACATCAACGTGGATGGTGTTCATGTTTTCTCCTTAAAAAGGTGCTTTCAAGCGGGCTGCAGGGAGGCACTGATTGGCCACCCCGCGGCACTGCTTTAAGCGGCCTTTTTGGCCTTTTCGAATGCTTCGTCGATGGTGCCGACCATGTAGAAAGCTTGTTCTGGCAGGTGATCGCACTCGCCAGCCACAATCATCTTGAAACCACGGATAGTTTCGGCCAATGTGACGTACTTGCCGGGGGAGCCGGTGAACACTTCAGCCACGTGGAAAGGCTGCGACAGGAAACGCTGGATCTTGCGGGCACGGGCCACGGCCAACTTGTCTTCAGGTGCCAAGTCGTCCATGCCCATGATGGCGATGATGTCGCGCAGTTCGCGGTAACGCTGCAAAGTACCTTGCACAGCGCGCGCGGTTTCGTAATGGTCTAGGCCCACGACCAAGGGGTCGAGCTGACGGCTGGTGGAGTCCAGTGGATCCACAGCAGGGTAGATGCCCAAAGAAGCGATGTCACGCGACAACACCACGGTGGAGTCCAAGTGCGCGAAAGTGGTCGCAGGGGATGGGTCGGTCAAGTCATCGGCTGGCACGTAAACGGCCTGAATCGATGTGATCGAACCGACTTTGGTTGACGTGATGCGTTCTTGCAAACGGCCCATTTCTTCGGCCAGCGTAGGCTGGTAACCCACAGCAGAAGGCATACGACCCAACAAGGCGGACACTTCGGTACCGGCCAAGGTGTAGCGGTAAATGTTGTCCACGAAGAACAAAACGTCTTTGCCTTCGTCGCGGAAAGATTCAGCGATGGTCAGGCCAGTCAAAGCCACGCGCAGTCGGTTGCCTGGTGGTTCGTTCATTTGTCCGTACACCATGGCCACTTTGGACTCGGGCAGGTTCTCAAGGTTCACGACGCCGGAGTCGGCCATCTCGTGGTAGAAGTCGTTGCCTTCACGAGTACGCTCACCCACACCCGCGAACACGGACAAGCCGCTGTGCGCTTTGGCGATGTTGTTGATGAGTTCCATCATGTTCACGGTCTTGCCCACACCGGCACCACCGAACAGACCGACCTTACCGCCTTTAGCGAAAGGGCAAACCAAGTCAATCACCTTGATGCCGGTTTCCAGCAGCTCTTGTGAAGGGCTCAGTTCATCGTAAGCAGGCGCTTTGCGGTGAATCGATGCGGTCAGTTCTTGGCTGACGGGGCCACGCTCGTCGATGGGGGATCCGAGCACGTCCATGATTCGGCCCAGTGTGGCTTTGCCCACGGGTACGGTGATGGGGTTGCCGGTGTTGGACACGATCAAACCGCGGCGCAAACCGTCGGATGAACCGAGCGCAATGGTGCGCACGATGCCGTCACCGAGTTGCTGCTGCACTTCAAGGGTCAGCGCAGAGCCGTCCATTTTGAGCGCGTCATAAATTTTGGGCATCTGGTTGCGTGGGAATTCCACGTCGACCACGGCACCAATACACTGGACAATTTTTCCTTGGGCTTGCATTTTTCGCTCCAAATAATTTGAATTTGCTGAACTGGGAATCAACCGCTGATCGCGGCTGCGCCAGAGACGATTTCCGACAGTTCTTTGGTGATGGCGGCTTGACGGGTCTTGTTGTAGACGAGTTTGAGTTCGCCAATCACATTGCCAGCGTTGTCTGTGGCGGCCTTCATGGCCACCATCCGTGCTGCGTG
>Ga0209550_10001468_pt1 | contig 22557 bp, 4 predicted proteins | sample LauGreSuBDMM15SN_2_FD_187567 | JGI IMG/M metagenome (GOLD analysis project Ga0209550, IMG submission 187567) | Freshwater lake microbial communities from Lake Michigan, USA - Su13.BD.MM15.SN (SPAdes) (version 5) | ecosystem: Environmental > Aquatic > Freshwater > Lake | place: Lake Michigan, USA... | reverse complement strand
CGCGCTTTACCGTTTCCCGTCAAGTTCATGGCTAGTAGTCAGGATGGGCAGTGGGTGGCCGTGGCCGGATCGGATCCCCAGGATGGAATCGAGGTGTGGCGCAACACCGACGGTGCAGCACCCGGTCAACGCTTTCCAACGGATGAGCCAGTCTTTCAATTATCCTTCACTCATCCGGACAACTACTTGCTAGTCCAGTCCATGAAAGCCCAGATCTTCAGTCTGGCCTTGTTGGAGTCCGATACCGGTCGGCGTCGCTTCCAGTTGCCGATGCCCGACCGCATTAATACTTCCGAATCGAGCCCGGATGGTCGATGGATCGCCGTCGGATGTCGCGATGGGACCCTTCGAGTGATTGACGCCGAGGATGGTGCTCGGGTGGCCGAATTCCGCCACGAGGGCCAGGTTCGTCGCCTCGCGTGGGTATCGCAGGACCGCATCGTCTCGGTTGGATACGACAATTGGGTTCGGATTTGGGAACTGAGCACTCGTCGGCAGGTCACCGCTTGGGACACAGGGGAATATCTTCGCGAGGTGGTCGTATCCCGTTCCGGAGGGTGGCTGGCTTTCGGGGGAGACCATCGTCGGGCTACGATCGTTGATATCTCTTCACTGGCCGTCCGATTTGAGATGCCACATCCGGGCTGGGTCACGGCGATGGCCGTGTCGAAGTCGGGCAAGCTCTTGGCGACCGGCGACCGTCTGGGCAACATCCGAGTTTGGGATGCGGTCAGTGGGCGCCCGCTGATCGATTGGCTAAGCACGGAGGGTTTCGAGGTGCGGCGTCTGGCCTTCAGCCTCGATGGCGGCTTCGTGAGCGCCCTCAGTGTCGACCGGAACCTGCGTTGTTGGAGCGTTTCAGACGGACGTATCCTGGGTTCCATCTTGCCGATGGAGGTCGAGCCTCAGACTCTTGGATGGTTGACATCGAATCGCGTTGTCACCGTGACACCGCGGGGAACCAGCCAAGTTTGGTCGATGGATGGGCTGACCCTAGGGGGCGATTCGCAGCCTTTGCGGGAAGGAATCCAGCGGGCGATATCAAGCGATTCTGGCCGTTGGACCGCGCTGCATTTGGGTGATAAGGGGGTATTTGTCGAGGATGCTCATCGAAAGGGACAGGTTCCAATCGAGGTTACCAAAGCGCCAGATGTGGTAAACTTGGCTTTCCAACCGGGGACTTCCCGATTGCTGATCCATGGAAGAACCCCGGAATTATCGGTTTGGGACTTGGAATCCCAAGATCGGCTCCCGTCAAGAATTCCCACACCGGCTCCGTTAGCGGCGATTAGCTTCAGTCCCACCGGTCGGTGGTTGGCCTGCGGCAGTCAGTCGGGACACCTGCAAGTCCGACGGGTGACTATTGCAAACGGCTCGGATGCCTTGCCGGTCGCGCTCGAAACGCGTTTTCCAGTATCCGGCACCGTCACCCTGCAAATGCGGTGGTCGCCCGACGAACGATTCCTGTACATCGGGGTGGCCTCAAGTCCTTGGGTGGTTGGCCGGCCCGATATCCCATCGAGCCTGTTCATTCTCGACACTCAGACTGGGACCCTTGAGAGCCCTGCCGGACTGGGGACCTCAGAGGTGCTGGCCATGGCAATCAGCTTCACCGGCGATTGGTTGGCGGTATCGGGTGCTACCGGAAAAGTTCAAATCATTCGGCTCAAGCCGAGATTCGAATTGGGGCCCCTAATTTCGCCTCCCAACCTCACCAGCTGCCTTCAATTTGACCGCAACCGGGAAGTGTTGTGGACCGGAGGGTACGACCAGACCATCCGGCTCTGGGATGCTCCGACCGGGCGACTCCTTCGAAGCGACCTGCGACTGGGAGGCGCTATCCGCAACATCGCTCTCACGCAAGACGGTTCGCTGATGCTCGCAGGTGCGGAATCGGGCCATGTCGAAGTCTGGGACCCGGAGACGTTGGAATCGGTGTGTGTGCGTTCAAGGCCTGTCCAACCGATACGGTTCTGCGGCCTGAGCGGTGACTCTCGCTGGGTGCTTTATGGCGGATCTGACCGGCTGCTGCACAAGATCTCGTTGGAGGCCCCGAAAATCTCCCAACAGGAGGCTGAGCGCATGGCACGGGCCCTTGCGCCGTTCGAGATTGATGAGGCGGGCCGTCGCATCGACCTGACGGTTGATGAATCCCATACAGCCTGGACCCGATGGATCCCATCGCGGCGTCTGTCCGCAAAGCCCCGATAGGCTATTGCGTCACTCAGGTACTTTCCGATGCGGTCCAAGAAATTAACGTTTCTGGTTACCTCGGCTAGAACGGTGCGTCTCTGTTGTCGAGTGGATGCGCTGTAGACCTTAGTTATCAGGCCAACCGGACGCCCCGGAGCGGATGAGAGATTCAAGGCGGCCGCAGACGCTCAGTCGGTAAATCTGGTTGGAAGTCGTGTTTACCAGACCGCCGAAATCAAATTCTTGCCGGTAACAACCTAGGTTTCTATGAGATCCAAATTCTTTCCATCAGCCGCTCTTCTCACGGCGGCACTACTTTGTCGGGCGGTCGGTGACATCGTGGTCCAGTTTGCGTCAAACGCAGCATCCGTCTGCTGGTTCCCAATAGTCCTCGGACTAGTACCTATTGTCCCCGACAGAAGAGGCGAAAAATTCACCTCTCGGGTTACAAAAACAGAATCTATTGAATCAGCTGCCGGTGTGGCCGGTTACCTGCCTTCCATTGAACCAAGTGCTCTACGCTGAAAAAAATGGTGACATTGGAAGCAGCCAACCCAGACGCCTAAAAGTTGTAATCGCTGGGTTACCTTAGAAGTTTTTGCCCGTAGCAGGTGATAAGAACAGGTTGTGAACTTCAAAAATAACCTCAAGAGCCAACACGACATAGGTCGGTGGGACAGAGTTACAATTTAAGAATTCACGATGATAATTTTGGTTATTCAATGTAGTTAAATATTCAATAAAAATTCTATCATTAAAAATGAATATTTTTTTCTACGCTATTTTAAGGTCCTCGGCTCGTTGGTTAATTGCCGCAACGATTTTCCTAGCAACATCGGTGGCTCGAGGGCAGGTCAACCATGGTGGAGCTGACTGGATCACTGGCACTGAGACTGTGTCCGGGCATCACTACAACATTGGGCGATTTGTCGTGCCGGGGGGTACCACCCTCACGGTTCAGAGTTCGTTGGTCGTGGATTGTGTGTCGGCAATTGTCGATGGAGTCATTGACGGCAACTACAGAGGCAATGCCGGAATTGGCGGAGGCGGTGGTGGTGGCGGTGGGGCAGATCAGAACAAACCAGGCAAGGGTGGGGCTCCAACACCGAGTGCGGGCTCTGGCGCCAGTGGGGCCGGTCAGGACGGTGGACCGGTTAAGGGCGGTAACGGAGGAAATGGTGTCGGCGGAGCTAGTGGCGGTCTGGGAAACGCCACCTCAAACGGTGCTAAAGGTGACGATGGTGCGAACGCAGTGGGTGCCTTGTCTGTTGGGGACGGAGTCAACCTTGGTCTGCTCTGGGCCTTCGATGATCCGGGTTCCTATGAGGGGTTGATTGGCGGAGGGGGACGAGGGGGCGGTGGCGGTGGCGGCGGGGACTCTGACAACACAAATTCGGGTGGCGGAGGTGGTGGTGCCGGGGGTGGCGGCGGACCCGGCGGCGCCATGGTCCAGATCCGCGCTCTCTTGGACGTTCATGTCGGCGGGGTCATTTCAACGGTGGGCGGACGTGGATCCCCCGGAGGTGGTGGAGGTAATGGTAAGGGCTACGACAGGGCAGGAGCATCGACACCAGCGGGCGCTGGTGGTGCCGGTGGGTACATATTGGTTGGAACCGGAATCGGTGGGCCCGGGGGAACTGGTGGAACCGATACGTATGGCGACAAAAAGGGGCAAAAAGCTGGCAACGGTGGTCCTGGTGGGGCAGGCGGATCGGGAGCCGGTGGCTCTGTCCGGATCAGGGGGTTGCGATCCGTCCGGATCACGGGAACGATCAATGCGCAGTCTGCGGCTCCCGCGCAGCCCTACAACGGTGTCATTTTCGTTGAGGGTTATAATTCGGAAACCCCGGGCCCCCTGCTCGGTCGTGTGATTGTCCGGACCGGGGGAGAAGTTGGGCAGCCCTATAATCCCCCGGTGATTTCCCCGGCCTCGGGCATCTACTCCAATCCAATTCAGGTCACGATTAGCGCCGAACCGGGGGCCAAGATTCGCTACACGACCAATGGGCAGGATCCGTCTCAGGGATTTGGTGCGGAGATCTTGGGTTCCGCTACCTTCTCCATCAGCAACCCGCAACGCGTCCGGGCATGGGCCTATGGCAGTCGTCCACCGAGCCCGGTCAGTGAGCAGTCCTATGACTTCCGCCCTGTACCACCCATCTTCGTTTTTGATCCTCCAGTCATCGGAACGGGACCCGTTACTCTTTCTAACGTAACCGCCAGCATTATCCGGGGGGCGGGTGACAATACGTCGAGCCTGTCCTACTCGACTAACAATGGTGTCAGTTGGGTTGCTTACACGGGGCCCCTCAGATTTGGTCGGAACTTCGCCATTCAGGCAAAGGCAGAAGTCGCGGGGTGGAGGCCCTCTGATTCCAATCCTTCCGGGTCTGTAGAATTCAAGGTGGCCCCGGTCCAATTGAATCCCCCGGATGGCAAATCCGGGGTGAATCCCTTCGAAGTGGCCGTCACCACGACGAACCCGGTTCCAACGGAAATCTGGTACAGCATCAACGGCCAGGACCCCACGCCCAATGGCGCAGGGGCAGTCAAGGTCGTGGGAAACAAAATCACTGTCGTCCAGTCGGGAATCTATAAATTCGCCGCCTTTACCCCGGGTTGGACCCAGAGCGAGGTCAAATCCGCGACTTACTCCATTGTTACGGGAGATCTGGTATTCAGTCCGTGGGCTCCAACTAATACTTTCATTTCTGACAAACCGATTGAAATCACCATTTCCAGCCCCAGTACGAATCCTGATCTTCGCATCCGGGTAGGTTGGACCGAGGCTTCGGTGAGTGCCACCAATCCGTCGCCAATCATCATCACCAACGGTGGAAAGGTGCGGGTAACCCGATCGCCCAGCACGCTATACGCGCAGGCCTTCGGTCCAGGGATCACCGCAGGAACGATTCGGCAGGGACTTTATGCGGTAAGGAGGCCCGATGTAGAAGTAGGGGACCTCCTGCCCACCCCTGATTGGGCAGCGACCAATGCCTTGCCCGTGCTGCCGGAAAAGCAGTTCAGCCTCCAGCAGGTGGAAAACGGAGGAATCACCAACCGCATCACCAACAGTTGGCAGTACTTCACCTTGGTTTCCTTGGGCCGAAACGGGACAAATGCGGTCCAAGCACCCTATGCCGTGGTTCGAAGCCCATTGCAGACCGTTGAGTGGAAGTATCCAACATGGGAAACCAACATTCAGGTCCTCCAAACTATTACTTCACGAAAAAATCAAGAGTCCGTGGTGACTCTTTATCACACAGAGAACACGGCTCCCACGATCTCGCAGAACCTGATGGTATCGCTGGGACAAGCACCAAACTCCTTCCTCCATTACCAGCCCACTGCCATCGTCGGAAATGGGACCGGTCGATCTCCCGCCGACTCTTCCAATGCATGGATCGATACCAGTTTGGAAACACCGCTTCTTCGTGCTGCACCTCCTGTTACCGGCGAGTTGGTGATTGAACTTCGAGACGCTCCTCCATCGGCATCAGCAAATGGCTTTTTGGGAATGCGCGTGATCCAAGTTAAGCCCTATCTACCAGATGCGGCCACCTTCACGGCGGACTTGGGAACCGAGCTTCAGCCGTCCCGAGGTCGTCAAGGGTCGAGTGAGCCTGTGGCGACTCCACGGGTGACCGTAGGAAATGTGCCGGGCACCATGAATGGCTACATCTATCAGCACTCCAGGCCTGGCCAACCTACGGATGGGAAGGTGTACGCCATCAAGCGAAACCCGTTTGAGTTTCAGATGGAGGTGGTCTGGCGTCATCTCGATGAGAGTGGCCGGGTGATTTGGCCTTACGAAATCCGAAGGTATCTCGCGGACTGGCCGACCCGCATGCAGATTTATGTTCGCGGGAAGTCGCCGGATCCCATCGGACCACATGTTGCTTTCCCGTTCGACCTCAATCCTGCGGTTGTCCCCAGCCAGGAACCTCCAGGACATGCGTCCATTGCGGCCACCGACCCGCAGAAGCGGCTCTATTACTTGAACAGCCAGCTGCTTGGTACGAACTCCGAGGGGCGATCCCTGGTGTTCATGGACCTCAAGGAATCGGTGGATGGGGTGAACTGGATCGGCTTCCAACCGGTGCGATCCGTCCTGAACTCGGATCCTCGAGCTGGTTCCCAGAAACAAAACCTGTGGACGATCGGGACGGAAATCACGGATGCCTATCATCCAGGCCCATATCCGGAATATTTCCCCGGTTACATTCAGGTCCCTCAAAGCCGATTGATCGGTGGAAGGCTTGCGGACCGATACGCCCCGCTGATTTACGGCCGATTCGACGCCACACATCAGGCACTCAACGAAACAACATCGGGGCAGATCTTTGGTGTGAATGAAGGAGCGCTGGAGATTTGGTGGTCCAACATCATCACCAACGAGGCATGGCCTAAGGGTTGGAACCTACAATGGCCATCACTCGTCAGGGCATACGACTTGGTTTGGCCCCGCACCAATGCCGTCCCAAGCATCATCCTCGCCGAACAATCGGGCGAGGATGAAAAACTCAATGTCGATCCTAGCAAGCATCACAACAGCAGCGTCTATTGGAGCAACAGTCCGGAGGCCCCGGGATACAATCCTAACGAGGAACACGCATTCATCTATCCAGGCAGCAACAAAAACCGGGTCTTTGCCCTGAGGGATGACCTCAATCTCCCGGAAACCTCACGACCGTTCGTGCTGCACCAATACCAAATGGGCAGTTGGCAACAGGCTCGATGGGGTATGCGCACTTTCGCCGTCACTTTGGGCAATCTGGTGTACCCAATGACGGCGGGCAAAAGGATCCAGCCGCCCACGCCTCTCGATAGATTCTTCGAGACGGACGAAAAGGGTGTAAGCGGTCCGTATTGGGCGGACAGGAAAGGCGAGTTTCACGCCATGGCTGCCGGCGATGACGGAGGTCACGCGGATGTTGTCATGCATTACTGGTATCCGGCGAAGTTGAAATGGGGCTTTTTCAGACCCGGCAAAGACCTCGAAGAGGGTCAACTGCTGCCGTGGCTGGATGTTCGTGCGGGAACGCCCGACATCCCGATCAATGTCCGCTTTGATGTAGCGTGGCCGGAGAATCCGCCGGTTTTAAGCCTCAATGAAACGTTGGTTACCAAGAAGGATCAGTTGCCTGATATCAACCCTTGGAAGAGCGTCGATGTCCTCTATGAGCAGAAGGTTGGCTTCAATGGCATCGTTAAGCTGATTGACCCAATTTTTGAGCGGGTGATCAGTATTGCTGAGGGGGACCTACGGAAATCCCGGGTCCGCCTAATCGAGACGCCGGACAGCCTGTACTTCAGTGATGCCCCTCCTCACCTTCAAAAGCTTCTCTACTATGACAAACGCCGAAATCAGTTGATTTACTCAGGGATTTACAAGACGGATAAGGAAGCAGGCTTTAGTGAGCCCATCCTGCTGCTCAATGTATTGACTCCCCGGGACTATACAGCCCTCTTGGGAATCATCCCCCCGACGCGAGATGGGGGCGCGATTTCGAACGCGTTCCTTAGACTTCGGGAAATGGCGTCTGAACCAAGGGTGATTCCGGCTCACGACACCGATTTCAGTTTTCAGGCGCTGACGGCTGGACTGTCGCGCGGAACTGGATACGTCACCCTCGCATTCCAGAACAATACCAACCGCACAACGACAAGTGATGTGGTCAAACTGGAGGTAATTAAGGTGATGGCTCCCCTGTATCGCGGCGAGATCAAGGTATGGTACCCGGTCAGTCCATTTGACGAGAAACTCACGCTGCGGCACTCCGGAGACTTTGCCGGGAAGCCGGAGAACTATGAGTTTGAGTGGAAGACCATACCTGCAACTTATGAACTTGGATACCGGGAGGCTCCTGATCGTTGGGCTGCCCGACAGGTGGCGACCAATCCGACGCCGCGCATTGTGGATGGGGGTATCAATGGAAGGTCTCACGCCGTCGCGACGAATGACCCGCCCGGCATGAACAATGCGTTCGTCCTGTTCACCCGGGACCTTGCCACCGCTCAGTTGTGGAATGGGTCAAGGATCGAACTGGTGTCTTCGCCCGGGATCACGCCGGACCGACCTGAGGTGGTTTGGACCTCGAGCAGCAAGGTTCTCCAGGTGAAGATTGACCTGAGGTCCACGCGGACGCGGGAAGTGATCAATGCGATCAAGGCAGCTTCGACGCCTTTCGATGCGGTGCTTGACGAGTATGATGGGGGGCAGAGGTCGAATAACGGCGAGGGCAGGCCCGGAATGCCTCCCAATGAGGTTCCTCTTAATGAATGGCAAACCGTGAGTCTTGCGAATAATGGGGTGGGCATTGTCGATTATACTATTGAAGGGGCGAACATCCTGACCCTAAGCGACAACTGGTTTGTTTGCCGCTATCGCCCTCGTACCGGGACGGGACATCCAATGGAGGGACAGTGGAGCGAGTGGACCGCACCGGCCTTGGCAGAGGGATGGGTGAAGCGGGTCCTTCGCGGCAATAATGAATTCAACCTCGGCCTTACAACGCAGATCCCGGAGTTGTTGAAGAGTTATCTCAATTCCTCCAATCGGTTCGTCTCGTCGATGGTTTCATTGGCGGGCCCGCCCTACGAGGGCAATGCCGCATTGAATCTGGAGTCGGCCCGGACGACAGGGTTGATTGCGCTGTATGAGACGGTCCTCCGTCGAGCCATGGACCTGAGCGTTGAGGTTGGGAAAAATTACGATCCTGCTAATGTGGCGGTGTTGCTGGCAGCGACGCGCCTCGCCGAACTGTACGGTTTGCTCGGGAACGAAGCGTATGCGGATGCTGCCGACCCGACGCTGACATTCGGAACGTGGAACGGCGCGCAGGTGGGTTCCCTGTCCACCTCCGTCCATGCGTTCCAGAATCAGGCCACGGGGATCAATTCGTTGCTTTATGAGGAACTGGCTCTGTTGCGAGGACGTGCAGAACCCGGGTCCTACCCGTTCTACAACCGGCTCCCACCCAATTTCACTGGGCGTGAAGGCGAGGCGGCCTATGTCCTCAATTACGGAATCAGTAACGTGGATGGCAAGCCTAGCATTGATGTAGGAGATGCGTTCGTCCTTTATCCTCAAGGCCATGGTGACGCGTGGGGGCATTTCCTCTCGGCCAGCAAGGTTTATTACCGGCTTCTACGGCATAAGTCCTACACTTGGGTGCCCCAGAGCGAAGCGGTCAGCATTTCGGGCGACGTCAGTGGACAGAGTGTGATGGTGGATTATCAGGACGAGAGGCGGTTCGCGAAGATTGCGGCGTCCAAGGCCCGAACCGGTGCCGAAATCCTGAACCTCACCTATCGCGAGCGATATTCAGAACGGCCTCAGGAGCAGTGGCAGGGTTATCGGGATGACAACGCCACCCGGGCGTGGGGGGTTGCTGAGTGGGCATCCCGGGCAGGGCAGGGGGCACTGTTGGATTGGGCTGTTGCGAACGCCCTCCTGCCTGAGGCGGATTCTCGCACCAATTTTGCCTTTCCGGACCTGCAGAAGATTGATCGCGGAACCATGCGTGAGTTGGGTGAGATTGCGGGGGAGTACCGTCGGGTGCAGGTGCTGCAGGATCAGGCAGATTCTGGCTTGAATCCACTGGGGGTGTCACCCAACACCGTCCCGTTTGATCTGGATCCCTCGGGGGCAGGCGGCAGCAGTCGCCCGAGTCACTTCGAGCAGTCGGTTCAGAGGGCGGTCTCATCGCTCAAGAATGCCCTCGATGTGTGGAATGTTGCCCAGGGCGCGGCTGGATTGCTCCGGGACCAGTTTGAATCGCAGGACAAACTCAAGGCCGAGGTGGATCGGCAGGAAAACCAGTATCGAGGGCGCTTGATTGAGATTTTTGGTTATCCCTATGCCGAGGACACGGTGCGGAATGGTGGCCTCTATCCTGAGGATTATGTCCGACGCGGACCGGATATCTACCACTTCAACTATGTAGATACGAGCCTCGTTCCGGGGTTGAATCAGGGCACCGGGATTCAGGCCATCGCTGCGAGGGTGGTTCCGCCGGTTCTTAAGAAAAACAGCGTCAGTTTACCAGGATCAAAAACAGACAAACGGGATACGAACTTGGTCGATCTCAAGGTGAACCTCTCGACCGAGGGATTCGGCATGGTCAAGCCGAAGGGGTGGACTCAGCGGAAGGCGGGTGGTGAGATCCAAAAGGCCATGTCTGCCCTCGTCGAGTCGCAAGGACGTTACATCAATGCCATGCGGGCCCATGACACTCTCGTCCTCCAGATTGAGGAACAGAACCGTGTGGTTCGATTGCAGGCCCTCGCCAACGGTGCTGAATTGAATACGCTGGCAACCCAGATCAGTATACAGCGCGGGAACGTGAGTAAGATTACCACCCACAATGCGACCATCGCTGAGATTCGGGGCGAGCAAGCCAGCCTTCAAAACAAGGCGGCTTTCGCCAACATCATCGGGACGGCGCTGGCTGAGGCCTACTCAACTGTAGTTGGAGTCGACAATGACCCTTACGCTCCTTTTCGCAGTGCCGTTCGAACCGTGTTTTCCGTAATTGGGCAAAAGGCGGCGGAAGAGGCAGCCCAGAAGGGCTTGGAGGAGCAGCGGGTCCAGGGGTTGAAGGAGGTGGCTCAGGCTGAGAGTTCCGTCGCGGTTCAGGCAGCGTCCCGCGGTTCGATCGTTGCTCGAGGGAATCTTGCGCTGGAGACGGCGGAGAATCAATACGCGCAGTTGATCCGTCAGGAGGCGAGTCTCCGACTGGATATTTACCTTGCTGTAGAGACCCTTCGGCAGACGGCGGATGAGTACCTGCAGACGTTAGATCGCGGGCTTCGCTTGTTAGAAGAGGTGGATTGGTTCCGGGCCCAGACGGCAGGCGAGTTGACCAAGTACCGGTACCGGGATCTTTTGTTCCGGAGCTATCGGAATGATGGGATCCAAAAGTATCGCAGCCAGTTTGATCTGGCAGGTCGGTATGTGTACTTGGCTGCCAAGGCTTATGATTATGAGACCTCCTTGTTGCCGGAGAATTCCCAGGCAGGCCTGAAGCATCTGGCGGATATCGTCCGGGCCCGTACCTTGGGACCGATCGCATCCGATGGGCGTCCCCTGCCGACATCCGTCACAGGTGATCCCGGTTTGGCGGGAGCGCTTGGTCGGATGGTCAACGATTTTGAGATCGTCAAGGGTCGCTACGGGATCAATGCGCCTCGAGAGGAAACCTTCTCGTTTTCGCTGAGAAAGGAGTTGTTCCGGTTGGGTTCGACCGCAAAGGAACCGTGGCAGGCGGTGATGCAGGCACACCGCGTGGCCAACCTCCTCGATCACCCGGTTTATCGACGTTACTGCACCCCATCTCACAGCCCATCGAGTACCAATGAGCCTGCCCTCGTGATCCCGTTTGGTACCCATATCGAAGACGGTTTGAACCTGTTTGGCCACGTCAAGGCCTCGGGCGACTCGGCTTACTCCAGAGCTTATTGGGCCACCAAGATCCGTTCGGTGGGCGTTGGACTCTACGGGTATGACTTGACCAAATTTCCAAGGACTCCTCGGGTTTACCTTGTTCCAGCGGGCCTGGACATGATGCGTGTCCCGGGAAGCCCAACTTTGGTGCGCCAGTTCAACGTGGTCGATCAGTTGCTTCCGTTCCCGTCAGCTGTTTCTGGAGAAATCATTGGCAAGGACGACTATCTACCGATGGTGGATACCATCTCTGTGCCTTCGGGTTTCCTCGGGATCCGGACGATTCCCGATTTTGTCGCCTATTACCCCGGTGATGTCTTTGACGAACGCACGAAGTCGAACTCCCGGTTGGTGGGCCGCTCTGTCTGGAACACCCAGTGGGTCTTGATCCTGCGAGGGCGGGAATTGGATGGGGCAGATCCTAACCGAGGGCTGGACAATCTGATTCTTGGATCCCCTTCAGGTCAGAGACGTTTGGGCGGGTTGACAGATATTGAACTGCGGATGACGACGGATGCTTCTTCCGGCCAGTAATCCAGGAGACTTAATCATGAAGAACTCTATTATCGGCTTGCTTATTGTTTGGATGGTAGGTGTTTGGAGTGCGCCAACGCTGGCATCAGGTTTGCATGAGCAGGTCATCCGTCTCCAGCCCGGATGGAATGCCGTTTACCTAGATGTCCAACCCGAGATTGCGGATGCCGACCGGGTGTTTTCAGGCATCCCGGTGCAGAGCGCATGGGCATGGGATCGGCCCGGGCAGGGAGTGCAGTTTGTTGATGATCCGAACAAGCTCGCTCCAGGCAAATCCGAATGGTTGACCTACTATCCGCCGGGTTCGGCCAACGCAGCCTTGAAGAATCTCTATGAGATTGAGGGTGGGCGCGCACTTCTGGTGCAGGTAGCCACCAATCGGGCGGTGGACTGGCGCGTCGTGGGTGCGCCGGCCCGATGGAGAGCACGCTGGGTAGACAATGCCCTCAATCTGGTGGGCTTTCCGTTGGCTCCCTCGTCCACCAATACGTTTCGAACATTGCTTGGGGGCGATCCGGCCTTCAGCGGTTCCTTGACGGTGCTGAAGCTTGGCACAGGCGGAGCATGGTCTGCGGTTCCTAATCCGGATTCAGAGCGTGTGGAACCTGGACGCGCCTACTGGGTGTACTGCGGCGGGGCTTCAACCTATGGCGGTCCTCTCGAGGTGGCCACCGATCAGGGCGCCCGGATGGATTTCGGTACCTCCGGAATTTTTAACACCCTTAGGCTTCGGAACTCGGGAGCCAGCCGACGGAGTTATGCGATTGAGTCTGAGGCTGGCTTTCCTGATTCGCGCGTTTCGGGAGGTGTGCCCCTGCGTTTCAAGCGGGTGACGGTGGATTCCGAGGGACGTCCCGTTTTTGCGTGGCTTCCATTCACCAACCGTCTGGAGGTGACGCTCGAAGCAGGGCAGAGCGAAGTGATTTCCTTTGAACCCCTCCGGGATGAGGCTAGGCCCACATCCCCGATCAACCTTCTGACTTTCGCATCGTTGCTGTCAGTCTGCGAATCGGGCGGGTTACGTACCTTGATGCCGATCTCGATGCAGATGGTCCCTAGGGGGGGGGCTGCTTCTCCGAGACGGTTGGCTGGGCTGTCGGGAGATGTGACGGTTCCGAATCCCCGCGCGGGACTCTGGGTTGGGAATGTGACCTTGACGGCCGTAAACTTTACCGGACACCCCACGGACAAAGAGAGTTTGAGGCCGACGCGGGATCTTTTTGATTTCCGGATCATCCTGCATGTCGGCAACCGAGGTGATGTTCGACTGTTACAGCGAGCGATGCTGATGTGGAAGAGCACCAACGACGTAGGCCAGGGGCGTTATGTCGTGGCGACTGATGAAGAGTTGGCGGCGAGAAGCGGATGGACGGGCGTAGGGTTGAGGAGCGGACAAGATGCGACGAGACGTTTCTCAGCGCCTGCCTTCGGTTTCAGTGGCACACGACCGATGATGATGACCAACGGATCCATGGGCTTGGGGACGCTGTCTTGCAGCGTGTTCATGGGTTTCGATGACTCTTTGAATCCGTTCAAGCACATGTATCACCCGGATCATGACAATCTGGCGCCCAAGGTGGATCCAACGACTGGGGCAATAAAGTACTCCCGGCCGATCGAGTCCTATGAATTTACCCGCAATATCTTTCTGGAATTCACGGCCAAGACTCCGGTTGGACCCGGACAACAGGTTGTGGGGCCAGATCTCCCCGGTTATGGCGATACCCGACTGGGGGGCGTGTACCGCGAGGACATTCTTGATTTGCAGAATCGGCCGATCCGACTTGGGGGAGTCTTTACGGTCCAACGGGTGGTGTCCGTAGGTGTTCTAAATGACGGGGAGTGAACAAGGAGAAACTGAGCATGAATGCATTGAAGACTGGATGGCTGGCCTTGATGGTAGGGATTTGCTGTACCCTGCCGCAGGCCTTGGCGCTCTATCCCGAACCCGGGAACATCTATTATGGTGTCCTTCGGGGACAGGGCGGGCGGGTTCTGACGCCCGAGGATGGTGTGCGCCTTCGGATGACGGTGACACGCGGTTCGGGAACCAATGCCGTCACGACGGTGGTGGCCGAGACGGACATTGTGAGTGCCCCAAAGGGCGGCCCCAACTTCATCCTGCGCCCCTCGTTGGACGGTGGGGGTGGGCAGGCTTACTCCCTGTCAGCGCTCCGAACCGGGGAACGCGTCCGTGTCCTCGTGGCGAAAGACGGCAGAGAAGTGGAGGTGGAGGGCCCTATCCCCACCGCCGGCCTCCGTGCGGAGGTATTCGCTCTCTCCCTCGTGGCTCCGTGTGATGAGGACCTTGACGGAGACGGTTTGTGTGACGACTGGGAGTATCGGTTTTTTAATGGAACCAACCTGACCGATGGGACCTCTGACTTTGACGGAGACCTTTTGACGGATCGCATGGAGTACGAGCAGGGGAGTGATCCGAAGAATCCGGATTCCCCTTTGTTGGGCCTCTTCAATCCGTCGATGGCGCCGAGCGGGGAATTCACGGTCGAATGGAACAAGGCCAACACATCGGCCTTTTCGGCTCCCAGTTACCGATTGGAGTATACGACTGACGCAGGGAAGCCCTTTCAGCCGGTCCCACCCGGCAACGTGATGATCGATGCGCGTGCGCCAGGCAGCATCAGCATCCAGACCGGCGGAACCGAGATGATGCTGATTCGGGCTCGTCAACAGTAGGCGCTCACGAGACTACCCATGTCCTTCAACCCATTTGGCAGCGGATCGCGGATGCGCGCGTGGTTGATTCTCGGAGGGGTCGTGTTGGGTTTGCTGCTTCCGGAGCATCGGTTGCTAGCGGAGGGCAAGGACAAGAATGGAGTCGCACCCAATTCAATATCGGTGCCCAAGGGACCCGGGTCAATCGAAGGACTTGGAGATTCTTTTCAACCCAGCCTGAACACAGGTACGACGAAGTACGGTCTGGGAATCCGAGTGCCGCCTGGCACCGGCGGGTTTACCCCATCGGTTTCGCTGGCTTATGAAGGGGGCCTGGGCAACGGCATCCTGGGGATGGGCTGGGAGTTGCGAGTGCCGTCCATTCGGAGGCAGGTAGACAAGGGGATTCCCCTGTATGAACTGGCAGATCCCGACGCACCGGACCGCTATGTCAATGAGGCGAGGGAGGAGTTGGTGCCGGTTTCGGGTGAGACCTTCTTCTGCAAGAACGAGTCGGCCTTCATTCGATATCGCCGGGTACGAGATCATTGGGAAGGCCATCGGCCGGACGGGACCTTGATGGTGTTTGGGGCTACCCCGTCGGCCCGTGTTCTGGATTCCAGCGTTGCCGCCGGGGAGCCAGCCCGGGTCTTTGAATGGTTGCTTGAACGCGAGGTGGACACTCATGGGAACGTCATCACCTATCGATATCAGGCTTCCGGTGGGGATCAGAACCTGAACCAGCGATACCTGACGGAGATCCAGTATGGTCCTGGCGCACCTCCGTTTTCAGCCCTCCATTTTGTCTTCCTGGAGTACGCCCCGCGTTCGGATTGGTTCGAGGATGGTCGGCCCGGATTCCTCGTCCGGACCGGCGTGCGGCTCGATCGGCTGTTGGTGGGAACCCAAGGTGTTGATCTGGGTCTGGTTCATTCCCGTGGAGATGCCAATCGGGATGGCGTTCCGGACTCGTTGGTTCGGCGTTATCAATTCGATTATTTGCCGGCAGACTCAGCGTCGTCGGGAGTCTCGTTTCTCTCTGGCGTGCGAACGATCGGGGCAGATGGCAAAGCCGAGCTGCCACCGATGCTCCTGGGCTACCAGCTTTCCAAAGCGCCCTTGAGTGCCAGTGCCGAGGACGCTCATATCCTGTCGGATGCACCGCTGCCTGCGCTCCTGATGGATTCGGGGCTCACGGAGTTGGTCGATCTCAATGGGGATGGACTTCCGGACCTCCTGCATACGGGCGGCGGGATCAGCGGCGATCTGCCGCATGAGGCGTGGATCAACCTCGGAATGGTTGGAGGGCGGCTTCGATGGGAACCGCGGGAGATGGGCGGCGATCCGCGGGCGTTCCTTCTCAATCTGGAGACGAACTCAGTTCATCTGGCGGACATCGATGGAGATGGATTGGCGGACCTTGTTTCGGCCAAGGGAACGCGGGAAGTGGAGTATTTCCGGAATGAGGGGCGGGCGCGTTGGGGAGCAGCCTCGTTAATGGAGGCGGCGGACGGTGCGGAGGCGATCCCGCCCCAGCCCTTTGGCGAAGAGGCAGCGCGGATGGCCGATATCAATTTCGATAAGCGATCCGACCTGGTGCGCTCTTTGGGGCAAGACCGTGGGTGGGAGTTGTGGCTGAACGATGGATCCCAGCGATACCAGCGGTGGATTGTGGAGGGTTCCTCGGCCGGTTTGATGGATGTCTCGAAGGGTTTTGAGATGGAGGATCTCAATGGGGACCGTGTTCCAGATCTGGTGAAGATCGATACGCGCGGTGTTTCCTATGCCGCTGGAATTGGATACGGACGCTTCGTCAACGATGACCTGATCGAGGTTCCGGATTGGCCCATGGAAGCATCGTGGATTAGTCGTGTGCGGATCTCGGATATCACGGGAGACGGTTTGGCGGACTTGGTTCTGGAGCCCCCGACGGGTCAGGGGGAGTTGTGGTATTGGATCAATCGGGGCAATCGGAGTTTTACCTCCCGGCATGTGATTTTTGGTCTTCCCCTGCAGGAAAGCCCATCGCGGGTGGTTCGTTGGGCGGACATCAATGGCAATGGCACGGCAGACCTCATCCAGGCGGATTCGCTCTCGGAACAACCGTTGGTGGCTGTGGACATCGGCGCCCTGATTGGCTGCACCCCGGGCAATCACCTTCTGAATCGGATCGAGAATGGGATCGGGAGGGTTACCCGCATCACCTATCGATCTTCCATCGAGGATCGGCTTGCGGATGAGGCCACAAACAAGCCTCCGGCTTACCCGTGGCTGAAGCCTCAACCTTGGCCAGATGCCGTACCATTCCCGGTGACCGTCGTTGCCCAGGTGGAGACTTCGGATTCCCTGGGACACCGATACCGCAACCAGTTTCATTACCATGACGGTTACTATGACGTGGTTGAGAAGCAGTTCCGTGGCTTTGGGCGCGTGGAGCAGGTGGACGTGGGTGATTCCACAGCCCCGACGCTGGTGACCCGTTCGTATTTTGACACGGGCCGCGACCTGGAGGTGATGAAGGGCAAGCTCCTTCGATTGACGGTGGAAACGGAGCGTGGTGAGGCGTTCAGCGACGAGTCGACCGGATGGGTGGAGCCGCCCCTCAAGCTCTACCAAGGTCGGGATGAGCGTGCCGTGTCCTATGTGCACCCGATCCGAAGCATCAGAAGCGTGCGCGAGCTTGGCCAGGGGAGCCCGCGTCGGCTGGAAACCGAGATGGAGTATGACCGATTCGGGAATGCGACGGTCAGTCGGAATTTTGGGATCGTGGAGAATGGGAATCGGTCGGCCTTCGATGACGAGCGCTTCACGCGCACCGATTATGCCATCAACACCAATGCCTGGATCCTGAGGGCGGTGGCCCGAATGATGGTTTCGGACGAGACCGGCACGAATGTGATTTCGCGTTCGGAGTCGTTCTACGATGACCCCACGTTTTCCGGGGCCAACTTCGGCCAAGTAACCCGGGGCGACCTCACGCTCAAGCTCGATTGGAGTCATCCCGGGAATCTCGGTTCGCCGACCAACCCGGCGCCGATCCGCTCGGCGCGCACCCGCTATGACACCTATGGCAACCCGGTGCTCATCCTGGATCCGTTGGCCGAGCCGAAGACCGGGGATCCCGATATGTCTAAGGGGCATGCGCGTGGGCTGGCCTACGACTCTCGATTCCACGCCTTCCCAGAGCGCGAGACCATCCACCTGGGGGAGGGGAAGGAACCTCTGGTGTTCCAGGCGAAGTACGACGAGGGGTTTGGGACGGTGCTCGAATCCACCGATTTCAACGGGAACGCCACGCGTTACGGCTACGACGTTTTTGGACGCCTCACGAGCATCGTGCGTCCCGGGGACACCGAGGTCTTCCCGACGGCTGAGTACAGCTATGCGTTGGCTGTTCCGTACCTCGGCACCAACCTCGTCAACTACGTCGAGACGCGGCAACTCGACAAAACCAACCGGGTCGTGGCCGCCAAGCGCGATAGCTATCTGATCGCCCGGGAGTTCGTGGATGGCTTGGGCCGCAAGCTGATGTCGAAGCAGGAGGCCACTGAGGCCGGCGGGCCTGCCCGCGTTTCGGTGAAGGGTGCTGTCCGGTTCAATGCCCGCCAGAAGCCCGCCGAGGCCCTGAATCCGTTCTATTCCACGCTCACGGGCACCCTCGACGATCAATTGGCCTTCGAGTCCATCGAAGCCCCGGGCTGGACCGGACAGTTCGCCCTGAGCAACGCCCTCGTCACCCTGAACCTGGCGTCGGCCCATCGCAGTCGCACCACCTACGATGCCACGCTCCGGGAACTCACCGTCACCAACCCCGACGGCACCACGCGGCGGACGGTGTATGAGCCCTTGCTGACCCGGTCGTTCGACGAGAACGACAACGACACCAACTCGCCGTATGCCGGCACCCCGATGGTCCATCATAACGATGGTCTGGGCCGGTTGGTCCGGGTGGACGAGATCTCCCGACTCTCTGATGACGGCGTGGCCACCAATGCCCTGCAGGCTTGGACTACCCGATACGCCTACGATCTCAACGACCAACTCACCCACATCCGCGACAGCCAGAACAACCAGAAGTGGTTCCAATACGATGGACTCAAGCGGAAAACCTTCATGAACGACCCGGATCGGGGCGTCATGAAGTTCGAGTATGACGACGCCTCGAACCTGCTGGCCACCGAGGACGCCAAGGGCCAACGCATCCGTTACACCTACGACGGGGCCAATCGCATCCGCACCGAGGATTACCTCGACGAGGGCCAAACCTTGTCCCGCAACTTTGCCTTCAATCCGTTGAGGCCCGTGTCGGTCACCAATCGGGCGGATGTCGTGTACTTCTACGACATGCCGCTGGCCCGGTTGGACATCGGGGACGGATCGGTGGGCACGGCGACCAACGTGAAGGGCAAGCTTGCCTACGTGTGGGATTTGTCGGGCGAGGAACACACCAGCCACGACGCCCGCGACCGGGTTAGTTGGGTGGTCAAGCGCGTGCGGGATCCCCTGCACGGTCAGTTGGTCAGCTACCGGACCGCCTTCGACTACGACAATATGGATCGGGTGACGGGGCTGACTTATCCGGACAATGACGCCATCAGGTATAGATACAATGACCGCAGCCTGTTGCAGACCATCACGGGCGGGCCGACGGGGAGCATCGTTTCCAACCTGGTCTATCTCCCCTCCGACCAGCAGCGCGAAATCCTCTACGGCAATGGCATCCGCACCGCCTACGCCTACGACGAACGCTTGCGCCTCAAGACCCTGAACACGGCGCCCCGGTCCAACCCGGGCTCGCCCTTCATCGCTTTCGACTACGACTTCGATGGCGTGTCGAACATCCGGTCGATCACCGACCAGCGGCCGGGCACGGTGGTTCCCTCAGGCGACAAGCGCCGCAACACCCAGTTGTTCCAATACGACGACCTCTACCGCCTGACGCGAGTCCAGTATTCGTTCGCCTTGCCTGGTGCAGTTCCTGCGAACAACGGGGAGATCACCTACCGCTACGACCGGATCGGCAACATGATGGCGCAGCACTCGACGCTGGATCATGTCGAGAAGGGTTTGCCGGTGGCGAACCTCGGGGAGATGGACTCGGGCGGCACGGCGGGGCGATGGAACCGGGCCGGGCGCACGGCCAAAGATCCACCCGGGCCTCACGCGCTGACGGCCATCCGTCATACGAAGTTTTCGACCCGCAAGTATCCCTACGATGCCAACGGCAACATGACCGACCTCGACGGCATGGTGGCCACCTGGGACTTCAAGGACCGCCTGGTCGGCCTTGAGGACGCCACGATGCGGGCCGAGTACGTCTATGATTTCACCGACCGTCGCATCACCAAGCGGGTAACCAAGAAGCCCCAGGCGACGCCTACCGTTGGCACCGACGCGGGTAAGGGGGTGAAGTATTCCTTCACTACGATCTATGTCGGGAAGCATTTCGAAGTCCGCGAGTTCGATGCCCCGACCAAGTTCATCTTCAATGGAGACACGCGGGTGGCCCGGGTGACCGGCACCTTGTCGCCCAATCAACGGGTGCAGCGGTTGCGGGTGCATCCCGGGTGGAACCTGCTGTCCGTAGCCGTCACGGCAGAACGGGGCGGAGCCCAACTGGCCGCCACGGGTTTGACCGAATCCATCTATCAGTGGAATCCGGTCACCCGGGCGTTCGCCGTCCTGAGTCCGAACGAAACTTTGGCCGCTGGTACCGTGCTGTGGGTGAACGCCACCGACGCCGGCACCCTCCGCGTGACCGGCGTGTATCCCGGACCCAAGCCCAACCTGCGCGGACCGCCCGAGGGAAATTTCATACCCGGCCATGGGCTGGAGGCTTGGCCGACGGACGCCCTCGTCGCCCACCCATCGCTCGCTCTGTGGCGGTTTGCCCCGGACCTCCAGAATTGGCAGACCAAGCTCCCTCTCCCGAATCTGAAGTTCTCCGACCTTCCTGCTGCCCTCGCACCGCATGAGGCGGTATTTGCCAAGGCTCCGGCATCGGCGGATCTGGAAGCTCCTGATCCCGCGCTTTCGGTGCGGTTCTACCATCAGGATCACCTCGGTTCGTCCAGCGTGATGAGTGATGGGGTTGGTGCGCTGGTAGAAGAAAGCGCCAACTTTCCCTTTGGTTCGCCGAGAAGTGAGTTCCGGCCGCGCGGACTGAGGGAGGATTATCAGTTCACGCAGAAGGAAAGGGATGGGGAAAGCGGCTTAGATTACTTTGAAGCGAGATACCTTATGAGGGCTGCTGGTCGTTTTTTTAGTACAGACCCGATCTTAAATGGCGTAGATAATCGCCGACTATTTTCTCCTCAAGTACTGAATTCATACGCTTATTGTAGATCACAGCCTATTAGGCTATTTGATCCTACGGGAATGGAAGAGTTGGTTGTTGGGTATAATATTGGTGGAAACTCAAAGTTCGCAAACTGTAGTGCATTAGCGGAGAAACGGCAGGCCAAATATTTGGAATTGAATGTATCGGTTCTCGGCCGTGATGCTATTCCCTCTAGCCAGATCCCTGAGGATTTCAAAAAAACATACGACAGAATCGCATACTGTGGCCACGGAAGTCATCACCTTGAGGGTGGGGGACTTCAACCGTTGAAAAGTTGGGAAGTCAGTGCTATGGACAAAATGGTTAGAGGTGAAGGTGTTGGTGTTAAGAGGGGTGGCAAGATTGAATTTGTAAGCTGTGGCGGGGGCGATCAGACGAGATACAATACACTTGAAATCGGGCGGAAATTATCCGTGCAGAATATTGATGCAGATGTCAAAGTTTACACGAGTACAATAGAAGGGTATGATGCCTCTGGTGAACCACTCAGGGCGTGGAATAGAGGGAATGTCGGTTCGTACGCACTTGATCGCGTGCGTTCATTTTTTGCTACGCTTGGTTCCAGCCATAGTCAAAGGGCGGACTCGGTCACCTACAGAAATAGTGAAGAAAAGCCCCCTGAACCCCTTGATCTTCGCTCAATTATGATTATGGCGCGATGATTCGCGCCGGCGGATAATATGTAAGCTTCACCGGAAGCACCTCTTTCACCTGCGATAAGGGAGGCAATGGGGTCAGATCTGTCCATTTGACAAATCGTTTTTGAGCCCAAAAGCGCTACAAATCGACCGTTCGGTTCAAAAAGGGGTCAATTCTTGATATTGGCAACTCCTCGCCCAGCACCTTCGCCGGTGCAGGAGATGGTTCGGATAACCGGGTGTGCCCATTGCCGGACGTTCGGTGATCCCCCACCTTCGTGGTCGTCTCCGCCCGCGGAAATACAAGAAATACGTCAGTCCCCACTATTGACACAACCTATCGTCCACCGTCTCCCACCGCGACACCCTGGCATCGATCAGTCAGGGAACCCAAAGCTGGACGATCTTCCGATACGTCGGGACACGGCTGCGCTCATGCCGATGTAGATGCGCGGGTTCGAACGGCCGTGTTTTGGAGCACGAAGAAGTAAGAGATCGCCACCAGGCCGATCCCTGCCAGCAGGGTCTGGACGCGCCGCACGGCCGACCATTCTCGGGCGGGCGATTTGAGGTGAAACCGCTACGCCATGGAGACATCCATCAGCAAGCCGTTCACGCGGGTCCGCGTTGGATCATGGATCCACGCCTTTTGAAGAAGCCGGCTTCCAGCCATCCCGGGTGAGCGCCATTCGGGTCAGGTTGGAAGGGTTTTCGGGCACGGCGATGAC
>Ga0209550_10001466_pt1 | contig 22581 bp, 27 predicted proteins | sample LauGreSuBDMM15SN_2_FD_187567 | JGI IMG/M metagenome (GOLD analysis project Ga0209550, IMG submission 187567) | Freshwater lake microbial communities from Lake Michigan, USA - Su13.BD.MM15.SN (SPAdes) (version 5) | ecosystem: Environmental > Aquatic > Freshwater > Lake | place: Lake Michigan... | reverse complement strand
ACACTTCCGACGCGGGGTGGAGCAGCTCGGTAGCTCGCTGGGCTCATAACCCAGAGGTCGTAGGTTCAAATCCTGCCCCCGCTACTAGAAAGAGGTCTTTCGATGAGTAATCAAGTAAAGACAGCTGTCAAAATCAAGCATAAAGATCGCAATCGCACGACCGTCTTCTGGCGCGGCATTCTCGCCTTTCCGGTGATTATTTTTGTAGCAACTTTTGCTCAGTCATCCTTTAGCGAGAGCGAGAACTGGGCGGCCGGTACCGCAGGGCTGATTGTTATCCCAACTATCTTGGCGCTGCTCTTTCGCCAAAAATACCCAAGCTATGTTTTAACTTTTAATCACGCCCTAATCGAACTTTCAACGCGATTATCAGCGTACCTCCTGATTCTAAATGATAAGTATCCTTCGATTGAATCAAACTCAAGAGTTTCAGTTGTATTTCCCGATGTAGATGGCGGAAAGAAATTAAATCGTTTCTTGCCGCTAGTTAAGTGGTTCCTTGCGATTCCTCACTACATCGTCGGTATCGTTTACTTGTTGATTACATTCGTTGTAACGTTTATTGCTTGGGTGCAGACATCTGCAACTGGCAAATACCCTAAATGGGCGGGCGAGATTGTCTTTGGCACAATTGCATACTGGAACCGCGTACAGGGTTATATGTTGTTACTTGTTACAGATAAGTACCCAAGCTTCAGATTGAAGTAGTACTACCTAATTCTTAGCGAATTTGTAACAACAAATAACGAACTGATTGCCATTGCTCCCGCGGCATACATCGGAGTTAATAAACCTGCAGCAGCGATTGGTATTCCAATTACGTTATAGGCAAATGCCCAAGCTAAATTAGATTTAATTGTCCGCAAGGTGCGCTTTGAAAGTCTAAGTGCATCAACAACAGTCATAAGCTCTGGGCGCATCAGCGTAATATCCGCGCTAGAAATTGCTGTATCTGTGCCAGTTCCCACCGCCATACTCAAATCTGCGGCGGCAAGTGCAGCGGCATCGTTTATGCCATCGCCAATCATCAAAACCGTATGACCAGAGTCTTTTAGCGCTGTTACTCGCGCCAACTTTTCATCTGGAAGAGCTCGTGCAATTACATTCTCACCTTTTATTCCAACCAAACGTGCGATTGCGCCCGCGCTCTCTTCGTTATCGCCAGTTACCAACCACGGTGTTGCACCGATTTCAATTAAGGCAGCGATAGTTGCGGCAGCATCAGATTTAACTTGGTCGCCGACTGCATAGACTGCAATTGCGACTCCATCCCAAGCAAGAACAGCAACTGATAAGCCTGATTCCTCACCGCGTGCAATTGCATCTGCGATCGCTGGATCAAATGTTGTTGCGCTATGTGCAATTGCCTTAGGTGTTCCAATCAGAACAACAGGAGAAATAGCTCCAAGTAATACGCGACCGGCAACTCCCGCTCCCGGTGTTTGTGTGAACTCAACAACCTCATGGCGGGTAGCACCACTTGCTAGGGCGTGAGAAACAATTGCCTGTCCTACCGGGTGGTCATTTGCTAGCTCCAAAGAAAGTGCCGAAGATAAAATAGTCTTCTCATTTAACATACCTGCATACGTTGAACCCAAAACTTTATGTGCGCTAGTTGGAATAGTCGCATCGTGTACTTTCATCACTCCAGTGGTGAGAGTTCCGGTCTTATCAAGAACGACAACATCTACTTTACGAGCAAGTTCTAGTACACGCGGTTGTCTTAAGACGATTCCACGAGATGCGCCACGTCCTGATGCAACTAGCAGAGCAACCGGAGTGGCTAAGCCAAGTGCGCAAGGGCAGGCGATTACAAGAACGGTAATTGCAATCTGAATAGATTGTGACAAAGGATGCCCAGCGCCATCATTTCCTAGGTAATACCAAGCGAAGAAAGTTGCGATTGCCATCACGGTAACAACTGGAACAAATACTGCGGCGATCTGATCGGCAACTCTTTGAATCGGGGCTTTCTGGCCTTGTGCTTGCACCACCATTGAGGTGATGCGTGCTAGTTCGGTATCGCTACCAATACGCGTTGCTCGAACAATGATTCGCCCATTGTTATTTAGCGAAGCCCCGATTACACGAGAGCCAGGTGAGACTTCAACAGGAACAGATTCGCCAGTCAACATTGAGTTATTCACCGATGAGGTTCCTGAAATAACCAAACCATCTGTTGCAACGCGGGCACCTGGCTTAACAATAAAGTCATCGCCGATAGCGAGTTCTGAGATCGGAATAATTACTTCCAGCCCATTTCGCAGGACTGTCACTTCTTTTGCTCCCAAAGAGAGCAGAGTTGATAGAGCAGTGCTAGCACGACGCTTAGCGCGTGATTCAAGATGGCGCCCCAGAATCACAAAGAGTAGAACGCCCGCAGCAACTTCTGTGTAAACATCACCGGTGCCGGTCGCGTTAGCGTAGATAGACCAGCCAAAAGCTGTTAATGAACCTAGCGAAATAAGTGAATCCATCGTTGGATGAAATATGTTGCGAAGGGCTGCGCGATGAATTGGAAATGCGACGATCAGAATCAGCGGCGTAGTAAGTCCGATGGCAAGCCACGCAGTTGGTGAATAAAGTGGTGGCAGAATATTTAGCGAGCTGAGCGCGTTAAGAATTTGCAGATCTAATTGGGCGTGCCATTGGTGAACCATTGACATTGCAATCGTTGGCACAGCGAATAAAATTGCAAAGAAGAGTGCTATTCCTGATTTTTTATTGTGCATCGCAGGGGTTGCGCCATTTTCAATCAGAGTGGCGCTGTAGCCAGAGCCCTTGATCTTCTTAATTAATTCGCTGCTTTTGACTTCTGCTGGAGCCAAGATATGTACTGTTTCGGTAGCGAAGTTAACGCTCGCGCTTACTCCACTGATGGCATTGAGAGATTTCTCCACGGTATTAACGCAAGAGGAGCAAGTCATTCCCGTAACTGAAAACGTGCGCGGGATCAGAGACATTTTGCTTAAATCGATCGCCTTACCGGGCTTTTCTGGCTCAGCACTTGGCGGGCGAGATAGCTCAATCTTTATATCTTCAACTGCCATTTAATTTATCTACAATCTCTTGGTGAATGGCAGAGTTAGTTGAAAGCCCGCTGCCGCCTAAACTGCCATCAATTCCTGCGACGTTGGTAAATCTACCGCCTGCTTCTCGCACAATGATATCCAGCGCCGCCATATCCCAAATTGCCAGGCTGGGCTCAGCTGCAACATCTACCGCACCTTCTGCAACCAACATATGTGACCAGAAATCGCCGATACCGCGGGTGCGCCAAGCACTTTTAAGTAAATCCTGAAATGGAGCAAGTCGTTCGCCCCAACCATTGAAGTCAGAGTAGGAAATAGAAGCATCTTTAATTGAAGCGACTTGCGAAACAGAAATCTTCTTCGGCGCAGATTTATTAACCATCACAAAGGCGCCATTTCCTTCGCTGGCATACCAACGACGAAAGAGCGCTGGTGCACTTACAACGCCAACGACAACAACTTCAGATCCATCACTCTGTTTTTCGATTAGCCCAATTAGCGTTGCCCAAGTTGGAACACCGCGTAGAAAGTTTTTAGTGCCATCAATTGGATCGATAACCCAATACCTATCTGCCCCCACACCGTCAGTTCCAAACTCTTCACCAACAATTCCATCATCAGGGCGATGGCTCTTGAGCAAAGCACGGATCGCTTCTTCAGATGCTTTATCAGCATCAGTAACTGGTGTGTTATCCGGCTTAGTTGAAACGATTAAATCAATAGATTGATAGCGCGCTAAGGTAATTGAATCTGCGGCATCAGCTAGGCGCATTGCCAGCGCCAAGTCATTGCCCCGCGTAAAAGACATGTTGTCAGTCTAGCGCGGGCGGGTTTGAATCTTTAAGTTCTAGCAGTGAGCGCAGACTTGCTACTCGCGCACTTCTCTCGTTATTTACAACACCTTTTGGTGTAGCCCATTCATTTAATTGGCAGCCCACTTCATGGTGAGAGCAATTAGGCATACAACTTTGCGTTACTTCGTAGAGGTCTTCAAAGGCTGCGACTATGCGATTGGAATCTAAATGAGCAAGGCCAAAAGCACGGATTCCTGGTGTATCAATAATCCAACCTTGTGATGGTGATAAATCAGTGGCCAAGGGGAGTGCGATTGCGCTAGAAGAAGTATGTCGCCCGCGTCCCGTTACATCATTTACATCACCGGTCACACGATCTGCATGCGGAACTAGGGCATTAATTAGTGTGGATTTACCAACTCCCGAGTGACCAACCAGAACTGAAGTTTTCCCATTTAACATCCGGAAGAGATTTGCAAGGTCCGCCTCGCGCGAATCAGATTTAATTGCAGCAGTTGCAATTTCTACACCCAGAGTTTCATACTCGTGAAGAAAATCTGGAACGGCGGCAACATCGGTTTTGGTTACTAAAAGAATTGGTTTAATATTTTCGTGAAAAGCACAGACTAAGAATCGATCAATTAGCCCGCGACGCGGCTCTGGATTAGCAGCGGCAACTACAATTACAAGTTGATCTATGTTTGCAACAATGGTGCGCTCCATCTTCGCCGCATCATCTACGGTGCGACTTAAACTGTTGCGGCGCGCTTCAATCGAAACTATTCGTGCCAATGATCCTTCTGTTCCAGATACATCTCCAACTAAGTTAACTAAGTCGCCAACTACTACAGATTTGGGTCCCATTTCGCGTGCTTTCATTGCAGTAACAATTGCACCCTCGTTTGTGATGCAAGTTGTGCGGCCGCGGTCTACAGTCGTAACAAGTGCTTGGATCGCATCAGAATGTGACGGGCGATCTTTACTGCGCGGGCGAGTACGTCGCGCGGGGCGAATACGAGCGTCGGACTCGTCAAATTCGCGAGGTGTCATGAGATCAAACTCTGCCAAAGTCCAGGAAAGTCCGGAAGCGTTTTCCGAGTTGTTGCCACATTTTCAATTTCAATACCTGGAACAACTAGGCCAATTACCGCGCCAGCAGTAGCTAAACGATGATCGTCGTAGGTATGAAAAGTTCCGGCGTGTAGACCTTCGCCAAATTTACCCACAGGAGTAATTCGCAGTGATGTTTCATCTTCAACAACGTTGCCACCAAGTGCGTTAATTTCGCGGGTTAGCGCTGCTAGGCGATCGGTTTCGTGTAAACGCAGGTGACCAATTCCGCGCAGGTGTGAAGGTGAATCGGCAAGAGCGGCAAGTGCTGCGATGGCAGGTGTTAGTTCTCCTACATCGTGCAAATCAATATCAATACCGTGAATGGCATCAGTGCCAGTAATCGTTAAACCTTCCGCAGATTGCGAAACTTGTGCGCCCATTTGCTTAAGTATTTCGCGCAACTGATCTCCAGGTTGGGTGGTCGCTGTTGGCCAATCTGCGATTGTGATAGATCCACCACAGACCATTGCAATTGATAAGAATGGCGCTGCGTTAGAAAGGTCAGGTTCAATAACTAAATCAACTCCACGTAACTTGCCCGCTGTAACGCTCCAACTTTGTGCGCCCTTATCTACAGTTACTTCTGCGCCAAAATCGCACAACATCTGAACGGTCAAATCTATGTGTGGCATTGATGGAAGCGCTCCACCCTTATGCGTTGCGGTAATTCCATTTGTTGCACTCGGCCCAATTAAAAGTAGCGCCGATAAAAATTGGCTAGATGCGCTGGCATCAATAGTTAGTGATCCACCTGGTATCGCGCCTTTACTTTTAACGACCATTGGCAGCGAGTAACGGCCTCCATGTTCAATCTCAATTCCAAGTTCTTCTAACGCAGCAATCACTGGTGCAAGGGGGCGTTCGTAAGAACGTGGATCGCCATCAAATGAAATATCGCCAACTGCCAGCGCGGAAAGTGGCGGCAAAAAGCGCATAACAGTTCCGGCATTTCCAACATCGACTTTTGCTGGTCCTTGTAACTTTGCTGGAGTTACTTTCCAGGCTAAATCTCCATCGACTTCAAGTTCGGATATTCCTACGCCCATCGCTTTAAGTCCGGCGACCATTAACTCGCTATCTCGTGAAATAAGGGGGCGCTTTAAAATCGATGGCGCATCTGCCTGGGCAGCCAGAATTAGCGCGCGGTTTGTTACCGATTTTGACCCCGGAATTATCACTCGCGCGCTGACTGAGTTGCGTCCACGAAATGGAGCGGGCCAGAGCATAAGTAGCAGTCTACTCTCTACCTATGTGCGGACGTTATGCCCAAGCGCAGGGGATGGACGAGATCATTGAAAGGTTTGATCTCGATGGATCACTCGTTGATAAATCGCTGCCGCTTAATTGGAATATCGCTCCTACAAGTGAGATCTACATTATTCGTGAAAACGAAAGTGGCCGGATTTTAGATTCGGCATCGTGGGGGCTAATCGCACCTTGGCATAAGAATTTTACCGAGGCACGCAATTCGCAATCACATGCGATAAATGCGCGCAGCGAATCAATCCACGAAAAACCAACATTCCGTCAAGCTTTTCGAACAACTCGTTGCTTGATTCCCGCAACTGGATATTACGAGTGGGCTACATCTTTCGGAAAATATCCACCGAAACAACCTTTCTACATAACCCCGCAAGATGAGAGTAAATCTCTATCTATTGCTGGAATCTGGAGTACGTGGAAGAGTGAAAGCGGCGCTGAAATTCAGAGCGCAGCGATTATTACTCGTGAAGCGGTTGGCGAGCTGGCAACGATTCATAGTCGTATGCCGGTATTTATGCCGAGTGATCGCTGGGAAATTTGGCTTGATCCGAAAAATCGCGAAATCGATACTTTGATTTCACTTATGGATGTTCTAGATCCCGCGGGTGGTTTATCCGCCAGACCCGTTGCACCACGGGTAAACCTGGTCGCTAACAATGGCCCCGAATTGATCGCTCCCTTTGAACTTGGCGAAGCGCAGACGCTCTTTTAACTTCACTTAAGTGGGCGTTTCCAACCTCTTTGGGATAGTGTTTAAGAGATGGCATCGAAAGATTTAGTTCTAGAAAGCGCTACTGATCGCAACGATCGGTTCGAGCGCGATGCCCTTGTGTTCATGGACCAGCTGTATGCGGCTGCTCTTCGTTACACCAAGAATCCTGAAGATGCTCGAGACTTGGTGCAAGACACTTACTTAAAAGCATTTAACTCATTCCATCAATTTGAAGAGGGTACAAATCTTCGTGCGTGGTTATATCGCGTTCTCACAACTACCTTTATCAATACATATCGTAAAGATCAGCGCCGCCCACAATTAGCTTCAGGTGAATTAGAAGATTGGCAGTTAGCCGAAGCACAATCACACACAAGTGATTTAGGTAAATCGGCAGAAGTCGAAGCTCTTGAGAACTTGCCAGATAGTGATATCAAGCGCGCCTTGCAAGAAATTCCTGAAGAATTTCGCATCGCTGTTTATTTAGCAGACGTTGAAGGTTTCTCCTATAAAGAAATTGCTGACATCGTAGAAGTACCTGCCGGCACTGTTATGTCGCGCCTGCACCGCGGACGCAAACTATTACGTGAAAAATTAGCTGACTATGCCAAGGAACTTGGTTACTCCACCGAAAGCAAGAGCAAAAAGGGGGAGAAGCGATGAGCCATATCGAAGAGATTCCTTGTTTTGAAGTTCTCTCATCAGTTGTATTTATTGTTGAAGGTGCGATGGAGGAAGCGCATAATCCACAAGCGATTGCATCTCACCTAGATTCTTGTCTGGCTTGCCGATCAGAAGTGACTCACGAACAAGCGATGCATTCTTTGTTGCAAGATGTTCTGCGCCGTACTTGTGATGAGAAAGCTCCCGCGGATCTCCAGCAGAGCATTCACGAAGCGTTGTTACGTCAGGTTAGCGGTGTTGGCATCACTGAAGTTGTCACCCAGTTCAGCATGACGGAAATTTCAATTGAAATTGATGAGTTTGGAAATGTCGAGCACAGCGAAATCCAAATCGAAGAGACCCACGTGCAGCGCTATGAAGACAGCTGAGGAAATTGTTGGTGCAGTTGGATTTTCAGTAATGACAGTTCGCCCAGGTGATACTTGTTTGGCGATGGGAATTTCTGATTTACCGATTTTGGCTCCGGGACATTTTATGAGCGTGATGGAGAGCGCTTGCGTGGCAGCGCTAGTGGAGTTACTAGAAAATGGTGAGACAACCGTTGTAGATAAGTTTGATATTTCACTTATCGACTCAGTTGGAATCGGAACCGAAGTACGCGCCACTGCTCGATGCATCGAAGTTGTTGATCGCACAATGATCTTTGAATGCGATGTTTATGATGGAGAGCGCCATATTGCTTACTCCAGAATAGAAAGAACGGCGGTCGAGCGAGTATCTTTCCTCGCGCGCACCGCCGCTCAATCTTTAATTAATAGTTCAGATAATTAAGCTTTTCTTTTTAGGCTTTCTTAGTGGCCCAGAAGATTTCAGCTATTTCATCGATCTTTGCGATCAACTTATCCGCTACTGCAACATCTTGAGTTCCCTTTGTACCGGCTGCGCCAGCTAACTTGGTCGCCTCGTTAAAGAGTGAGTGAAGTTGTGGGTAGGCCTCAAAGTGTGGTGCCTTGAAATAATCTGTCCAGAGAACCCAGAGGTGCTCTTTAACTTGGTGTGAGCGTTCTTCTTTAATTGCCACTGAACGTGAGCGGAAATCTGCATCTGGATTCGCCGCATACTTTTCCATGCAAGCCTTTACAGATTGCGCTTCAATTTTGGCTTGTGCTGGATCGTAAACACCGCATGGCAGATCGCAGTGCGCGTGAACAGTTACCTTTGGTGTGAAGATGTTCTTCATTTTCTCTCCTCTTATCTTTTCTTTAATTCGAAAGCTGTATGTGTGAGACTACCGTCCATGAGCGTCTTTAGCATCTTCGGACGGGTGATCGTTGAGGGCACTTCTATGCAGCCGACATATAACCCACAGGATTGGCTACTTATTCGTTACCGAGGATTCGGTAAGAAGCGCCTATTCCTTAGGTTGGGAGACGTTGTCGTAATCGAGCGCGAACAGCAACCTGGAATCTTTTACATTAAAAGGGTTAGCGAGATTCAAGAAAAGAGCGCGGTTCAGGAAAGTTATTTCGTGCGCAGCGATAACGATTCAGGTACCGATTCTCGTACCTGGGGTTATTTGGAGAGAGAAGAGATAGTTGGAAAAGTAATTACTAGAATCAAAAAGAGTTAACGAGTAAATGCCTCATACATCAAAGCCTTTGCCTCTTCTTCGTGCAAGTGGTGATTGCCAGTTGCAGGAGATGCTGAAGCGCGACGTGAAATGCGGCGAAGAACTCGAGCATCGACTGCGGTTCCACCAATCACCTCAGTGGTGCTGAGTGCAATGTGTGGCCACGGACCTTGGTTAGCAGGTTCATCCTGGACCCAGAGCAAATTCGCATTTGGATGTTTCTTGGCTTCAACTTCCATTTGCAGAATTGGAAGTGGATATAAACGTTCGACGCGAACAATTGCTGTGGTGGTGTCATTTAAGCGGGCACGTTCTGCAACTAGATCGTGATAAATCTTTCCTGAGCAGTAAATCAATCGTGACGCATTAGTGATTGTTGAATCACCGATTACCGGTAAGAACGTTCCTGATGTGAAATCGCTAATTGAAGAAGCTGCTGCGCGAAGTCGGAGCATCGACTTCGGGGTGAATACGACCATTGGACGGCGCTTTGGATTAGCGGCGTGGAAACGTAGTAAGTGGAAGTAAGACGCTGGTGTTGAAGGTTGTGCGATCGTCATATTCTTCTCTGCTGCAAGCGATAAGAAGCGTTCGATACGCGCTGATGAGTGATCAGGACCTTGTCCTTCATAACCATGCGGCAAGAGCAGTACAACAGATGATCTCTCGCCCCATTTTTGAAGAGCTGAAGAAATAAATTCATCGATAATGGTTTGAGCACCGTTTGCGAAATCTCCGAATTGACCTTCCCATAAAACCAACGCTTCTGGTCGAGCCACTGAATATCCATATTCAAAGCCCATAGCTGCGTATTCTGAAAGAAGGGAATCAATTACAAAGAACTGACCTTGATCTGTAACCAAAGAACTTAGCGGTGTCCAATCAGATCCATTCTCTTTATCCACGATAACTGCGTGGCGATTACTAAATGTTCCACGGCGTGAATCTTGACCCGCTAAACGAATTGGGCGACCCTCTTTGAGAAGTGATCCAAAGGCGAGCATTTCACCGGTAGACCAGTCGATAGTTCCATCGTTTATTGATTCGGCACGCTTTTGCAACTGTGGCAATAACTTTGGATGAACGTGGAAGCCTTCTGGGATTGCAACTTGAGTTGCTGCAATTTCGCGAATTAGCGACTCAGAGATAAAGGTCGGAACGTCTTCGGCGCTAGGAACTTCTGGCGGCTTGAAGTTTGGATCGTGCTCCTCTTGGTAATTAGCAACGGATGCATAAACTTCTTCAAGCTGGACTTGGTAATCACGCGCTAACTTTTCAGCTTCGTCAGGTGTGATGTCGCCACGACCAATTAGTGATTCTGTGTACAAGGTGCGAGTTGAGCGCTTAGCATCAATTAATTTGTACATCAGCGGCTGGGTGAAACTTGGTTCATCTCCTTCATTATGTCCACGACGACGGTAGCAAACCATGTCGATAACTACATCTTTATTGAAGGCTTGGCGGTATTCGAAAGCCAGACGAGCAACGCGCACGCACGCTTCAGGGTCATCACCATTTACGTGAAAGACCGGTGCCTCAATCGATTTGGCAACATCGGTTGAATAACGTGAAGAGCGCGATGCGTGTGGTGAGGTAGTAAATCCAACTTGGTTATTTACAACAATGTGAACTGTTCCACCTGTGCGATAGCCACGCAGCTTTGAAAGTTGTAGAACTTCAAAGTTAACTCCTTGACCAGCGAAAGATGCATCACCGTGCAAGAGAATTGGCAGAACTGAGAACAAATCTTTAACATTAAAGCGATCCTGCTTAGCGCGAACAATGCCTTCTAGAACAGGGTTAACTGCTTCTAGGTGAGATGGATTTGCTGCCAAATAAATCTTAGTTTGCGCACCAGATTCAGCGGTGAAAACACCTTCAGTACCTAAGTGATACTTCACATCGCCAGAGCCGTGCACTTCATTCTCTTTGTAATGACCCTGGAACTCTTGGAAGATCTGTCCGTAAGACTTTCCTGCAATATTTGCCAAGACATTTAAGCGACCACGGTGTGGCATACCGATACAAACTTCATCTAACTTCTTCTCGGCAGCAGCTGAAATGACGGCATCAAGAAGTGGAATAACTGATTCGCCACCTTCAAGGGAGAAGCGCTTTTGCCCGACAAACTTTGTCTGCAAGAAAGATTCGAAAGCTTCAGCATCGCTTAACTTCTGCAAGATATGAAGTTGTTCTTCACGTTCTGGCTTTGTAAAGCCGACTTCAACGCGCTCTTGAATCCACTTACGTTCTTCCGGGCTTGAGATATACATATATTCAACGCCAACCGAACGACAGTAGGAGTCGCGCAGAATTCCAAGAATCTGGCGGAGTTTCATAAACTTCGCGCCGCCGAATCCACCAGTTGCAAACTCGCGATCGAGATCCCACAAAGTAAGTCCGTGGGTAACAACATCAAGATCTGGATGAGAACGCTGTGCGTATTCCAGCGGATCGGTATCTGCCATTAAATGGCCGTAGGTGCGGTATGCCTGAATAAGTTGTTGAACGCGTGCGGTCTTATTTATCTCTTCATCTTTCGAGAATTCAAAGTCAGATGCCCAGCGGATTGGCTCATATGGAATACGAAGCGCAGCAAAAATTTCATCGTAGAAACCATCAGCACCGAGCAGAATTTCGTGGATGCGGCGTAAGAAATCTCCTGATTGCGCACCTTGAATTACGCGGTGATCATAAGTACTTGTAAGTGTTATTACTTTGCTGATTGCCATTCTTGCCAAAGTTTCTTCACTTGCACCTTGGAATTCAGCCGGATAATCCATTGCGCCAACGCCAACGATTAGCCCTTGTCCTTGCACCAAACGCGGAACAGAGTGGACTGTGCCAATTGTTCCCGGATTAGTCAGCGAAACAGTTGTTCCTGAGTGATCTTCAACAGTGAGCGTTCCAGCGCGGGCTTTCTTAACGATCTCTTCGTAAGCAACCCAGAACTGTCCGAAATCTAACCCTTCACAACCCTTAATTGATGGAACCAATAATTGGCGACCGCCATCTGCCTTGGCTAAATCAATAGCAATTCCCAAGTTGATATGTTCTGGACGCCCCAGTGCAGGTTTGCCATCTAATTCGCCATAGAAAACATTCATCTCTGGCATTGATCGCATCGCTTTGATCATTGCATAAGCAATGATGTGGGTAAATGAAACTTTTCCACCGCGTGTGCGCTTTAAGTGATTTGTTATAACGGTGCGGTTATCAATCATTAACTTTGCTGGAATCGCACGAACACTTGTCGCAGTTGGAACCGAGAGCGAAGCTTCCATTGATGCAACTACACGACCAGCAACTCCGCGAAGAGGTTCCATAGTTGCAGCACTTGGTGTGGTTAATACAGGTGCTGGTTTAACTTGCGCTTGTGCTGGAGTCGGAGTCGAAGGCGTAGGTGCAGCGACAACAGGTGCAGCTTGTGCAACAGGAGCGGGAGTCGCTTGCGCAACGGGAGCAGCAACAACAGGAGTTACTTGTGCAGCGGGCACATGCGCGGCTTGCGCAACAGGCGCTGGTGCAGAAACTTTTTGCGCAGCTTTCGGAATAGGTGGTGTTCCACCCTTAGGAGCTGATGTTGCTGGCGTAGATGCAACTGGCGCAGAAGTTGCAGCACCTGGTTGATAAGTTTTAAAGAATTCAATCCATGAAGGTTCGACTGAAGTTGGATCGGCTTGATAACGCTCGTACATCTCTTCGACGAGCCAATCATTGGCTCCGAAATCTGCCGACACTGGCTACTCCTTCTTCACGATTAACGCGGAAAAAAACGTTTAATGCGTGCCTAATCCTATCGGCTGAGCGTGGCTTGAATAAATCCTCTCTCGCCAACCCAAGGCGCGATATTGAGCACAATTACGCCGGATGCGGGCGCTAAAAGCGAATCTCAGCGCGACAGTCTCCGCCTTCGTTGGCAGAGTTGGCTCATGCATTCAGAAACCGCCCCCACTTCAAGACCACTGGCGATTGTTAGCGGCGCTAGTCGCGGACTCGGCTTGGAAACTGCGCGGGGATTATCTGCCGCTGGCTTTGATCTAGCGCTCATCGCAAAAGATCCGCAGCGATTAGAGAGCGCTCGCCAAAGTTTGCTCAATGAATTCGCAGCAACACAAACTGGGTTAACGATCACAACGCACGCAGTTGATTTAGAAGATCAAGTTGCCACTCGAAATGCGGCAACACAAATCAGTGAAACTCTCGCAACTCCGACAGTGCTAGTTCTTGCTCACGGTGTGATGAGTGAAAAGATGTCAAAGACTCTGCGCACAACCGATACGGAATGGAATCGCGTAGTAAACATTAATTTAAATTCCGTCTTCATCCTGGTAAATGCGATTGCACCTGCAATGGCCGAAGCTCGTGATGGCCGCGTTGTTATCTACTCCGCGTGTTTAGGTCGCATGTCGGGACCAGGAAATGCTGGAGGGCTTGCGCCATATCGAATTAGTAAGGCCGGTGTTAATGCACTTGTGCGAAATCTTGCACACGAAACTGGAATGGGCGCTCGCGGATTTTATGTTGATGCGATCTGCCCAAATCACACTCGTACGGATATGGGTGGACCTGATGCACCACGCAGCGCCGAAGAAGGTGCCGAGACAGCAATTTGGTTAGCAACTTCAGATATTTCAGAACGCGGCACAGATCAAGTAACAGGACTACTTTGGGAAGATCGAAAGATCGTTCCCTTTTAAGTAACTTTGGTTTACTTTTCTTTTCCTTCAGGAACAATCGCGATTGCCAAATATAAAATAACCAGCGCTAGTATCAATAGCGGGATCGCCCCAATTAGGAAATCGCCCTGGAACTGAATGCGTGCGACGCCCAATGCAATTAAATTTGCCAATACTGCCGGCGCTCTTCCCCAGTTCTTCTTCTCTGCAAATGCACGACCGCTTGCTAATAAACCAAGTCCACCCACAAGCGAGAAGAGCAACACACCCATCAACGGTGGCAATTCACGATCTTCATGAGTAATTCCCATTACTCCCATCCACGCTCCTAGGGCTAACACGATCGCACCTTCTATATAGAGAAGGGTGGACACGATGGAGCGCATGCGCGCTTGCTTGGCAGGATCGGTGCTCATAAGTCGGAAGGGTATCAGTATGAGTTTCACACATGATGGTTTACATGATCAACTGACACGATTGGCTGCGCCCCCACATTTTTATGAAATATTGCGACGCGAAATTGCGCTAACTAATCGGAATTTTACTGACCTCACCGCAATTAGAGTGATTCTGAATTCAAAGATGCCGCTTTATGAGGCAACCTTGATCTCTTTTGCTGACTTAATCACAAACTCTTTTCGCTATGAGGATGCAAAAGCCAGGCTGGGAGAATTTGAATTTGGAATTCTCATACGCGGAGATGAAGCACTCGCCGACCAATTAAGCAGACGACTTATATCTAGCTGGACAATCGATGGCACCCCGGACTCAACTATTTCCTACGCCTATGCCAAATACTACAAGGGAGAATCAGCAATTAGTTTTATTAATCGATTAGATGACCAACTTCTGCTCCAGAGCGATTTCTGATCATAAAACTACAGACAGTAAGTGTTTATCGGAAAATATCCACAACTAATATGAAGCGGAAAACATTCACCTAGCCTTGCCAATACCTTCGCGCCATGGAGTTAGATGTCGCCTTTGGTCCCATTGCAGACTTGATTGCAGATCCAACGATTGAAGAGATCTGGATTAACTCACCACAAAGAATCTTTATTGCTCGAAATGGCTTAAGCGAACTTACCAATCTTGTTTTGACTTCAAATGAAGTACGAGAATTAGTAGATCGGACGCTTATCTGGAGTGGTCGTCGTCTTGATATGTCACATCCATTTGTCGATGCACGACTCCCAGATGGAAGTCGACTGCATGTAGCTATTCCAGAGATAACTTCACAACACTGGGCCGTAAATATTCGTAAGCACCTACTTCAACATCTAACCATTGAAAATTTGGCTGAACGTGGTGCAATGAACTCAGAGATTGCACAAACTCTTAAAAATTCCGTGCGTGCAGGGCTAAATATTCTTGTAAGCGGAAGTACGCAATCTGGGAAAACCACCTTGCTTAATGCGCTTGTAACCGCCACGCCTATACACGAGCGCGTTATAACTATAGAAGAGGTCTTTGAGCTGAAACCGATGCTTCCAGATCTTGTCGCCCTACAAACTAGAAGCGAAAATCTGCAAGGAGATGGCGCAATCCCGCTAAGAAGGTTGATTAAAGAAGCGTTAAGAATGCGCCCTTCTCGAATTGTTGTGGGAGAAGTGCGTGAAGCAGAAGCACTAGATCTTCTAATCGCACTTAACTCAGGCTTACCTGGAATGGGAACTTTGCACGCAAACTCAGCACGCGATGCAATTACCAAATTACAGACGTTGCCACTCTTAGCCGGTGAGAATATTTCTCATAAATTCATTGCACCAACAGTCGCATCTGCTTTGGATCTAGTTGTTCATATGTCCTTGAGTGCCGACGGTACTCGTCGGATAAAAGAAGTAGCTTCCGTAACTGGGAGATTTGAAAATGACCGTGCCGAGATTGAATCTTTGTGGAAGTGGAATGGCGTGGAATACGAGCGCGGAATCGGCGCCATTGGAAATGAAGAGAAGTTTTCAGCGGCAGGAATACCGCTGGAAAGCTGGTGGAAACGCTAATGCTTTTTTCAAAATTAAAATCGAGTAATCTCTATTTACGCGCTCTCATTATCGGCGCAGCTATAGCGCTATTTGTATTTGCAATCTCTTCCTCTCTAGTAATAGCAATTACTTTTATGACCTTGAGCACCGCGATCTCAACAGTCATCTTAAAGCGCTCATCTACTAAAAGATTTGAAGCGATTAACTCTGCGTGGCCTGATGTTATTGATCACCTAATAACTGGTATTCAGTCTGGGCTATCGATAAACGAATCGTTAGCAGGTTTAGCAAATCGTGGTCCAGAGATTCTTAGACCAGTGTTTACAGACTTTGCTACAACTATGTCAACAAGTGGAGATTTCAGCCTCGCTTTAATGAAGTTAAAGAGCGATTGTGGGCAACCAGGAAGTGATCAAATCTTCGAATCTATTCGTATATCTAAAGCCTTGGGTGGCTCTGAGTTAATTACGATTTTGCGAACGGTCGGAACTTTCTTGAGACAGGACTTAGCGTTACGACGCGAAATTGAAATGAAACATGGATGGATAAAGAACTCTGCTCATCTTTCGGCGGCAGCACCATGGGTACTTCTGTTGTTGCTATCTACTCAACCTGCTACTTCGCGTGCTTTTTCTACAAGCTCTGGAGCGCTAGTACTCTTTTTCGGCGTGGCCATGACTGCGGTTGCATATATCTGGATGTCTAAACTGGGCAAACTTCCTGGAGTTCCAAGAGTATTTGGTGAGCGATGAAAGCATCGCTTTTGGTACCTACCTTGCTAGCGACAGCCGGAGCTCTATCAATCGTCATCAGCACGAGTCCAAAAACTGAACTCTCTCTGAGAATTGCAAAATCTAAAGATCGCGCAAGCACTTCCATTCGCCTATCTGAGATTGGTCTCGACAGTTCTATAGATTTTGAGAAATTTAGAACTAAGCAGATTTTCTACGGCGCCTCAATAGGATTTCCCAGTTTGCTGCTTTTCATTTTCTTGGGAATATCGCCACTAAGCGCACTTTTAATTGCCAGTTTTATTTCAGTTATCGTATTTGTGGCAATCGACCGTGATTTAACTCAAAAAGTAAAAAAGCAACGCATGATGATCGATTCGGAATTCCCTGCAGTTATTGAAATGTATTCCTTAGCTCTTTCGGCCGGCGAGACTCCACTAGTTGCTATGGAACGAATTTCTAACAGCGCAAAAGGCTCATTGGCAAAAGAGTTTGCATCAGTGGTTGCGCAAGTAAAGTCGGGAAAGGCTTTTCACCTTGCTTTAGATGAGATGGGTCGCGGAATAGAATCACTTCTAATACGCAAATTTATCGATTCGCTGATCATTGCGACTTTACGTGGTGCACCGCTAACTGAAGTTTTGCAAAGACATGCTCAAGAAGCCCGAGAAGCACAGCGCAATCGCGTAATGGGTGCTGCCGCTAAGGCCGAGATTTCGATGATGGTTCCAGTTGTCTTTCTAATTCTTCCAATTTCAATTCTCTTTGCTCTATGGCCTTCTTTAGCAAATCTCAATTTAATCGCAGGTGTATAAATCCAATTCCATAAATTATGGAATTTCGTAAAATAGAAGGTAGGTAGCAATGATGGTGTTCGGATTAGAAATTAGCCTGAAAGTTATGAGGGGATATCAAGATTTCTGCAAACTAGCGCAAAGAAATGTGCGATTTCAACGATTAGCTCACACGCTAGCTTCAGAGCGGGGCGATGTGCCTGGTTGGGTATTGGTTGTGTTGATGACTACGGGATTGGTGACAGCAATTTGGACAATTGCAGCCCCTCGCCTAACTAGTATTTTGAAGAACTCACTCGATTCCATGAATGGGATTAGATAGTGTTTAAGGGGCTCATTAAGGATGAATCTGGAAATATCGAAAGTGCGATGGTATTAATGCCGCTGCTCCTTCTTTTTCTTTGCAGCATTCAACTAGTCAGTGCTATTCAAATACGAAACTTTGATCAGAGCGAGGTTCAAAGCCAGGCATCTACGAGGGCTATTTCAGGCACTTTTGCCGAAACGGATTCAATTATAAATATTTCATCGAGCAACCCCTTTGAGGATCAGCAGTTACTAATCGTCTCGAAACGCCGTGACATCCCGATCCTGATTCCAGGTTTGAGCAAAGTGCTTGGCGGAAAGTTACAGAGTGACGTTAAAGGCATAGCAGTTGTTGAGAGTAAACCTTGATCGCTTTTATAAAGGACGAAAAAGGAAGTGCGAGTGTCGAATTCGTTGCTCTAGCTCTCCCGCTATTTATTCCACTATTTATATTTTTACAGCAGTTCGCCGGTGTTAGCGCAGAAGAGAATATTGCGCGCACTTTAGCTCGAGAAGGTGCGCGAGCGTACGTTTCAAGCTCCAGCGATCAGAGTGCCGAAGAAATGATGAACAAAGTAATAATGGTCGCAGGAAAAGAGTTAGGTCTTACAGAGGCACAGTTTGATCGCATGGAGATTGGAATGGTATGCAGTAGTTCACCCTGTCATTCGCCTAACGGTAAAGTTCAAATAACAATTCACTTCAGCGCCAACTCGCAATTTCGGGCCGTCACTGCTTCGGCACAAGAGTATGTTTCGCCATGGACTTAAAAATTGGTTTCTTCAGGGATGAGAGAGGCTCAATCTCGTTATTGGTGCTTGTTTTATTCTTAATCTCCGTTGTTACCTCTTTGGTTATCACCGATGTAGCTGCGGTTACGATGGCAAAACGTTCGCTGACGCAAGCGACTGAGGCAGCTGCGCAGCGGGGAGTTAGAAATCTAAATCGCGAGGCCTATTATTCTGGTGAGTTTGATCTGAGCACCATGGCTGGAAATATCTTCGGTGTTGGCCCGAAAGATCCAGGCGTGCCGATTGACTGTTCTAAAGCGCTAGGAGATTCCCAAGGAGCACTAGCCGAATGGGCTGGTGGCCCCGGATCCTTAAGGAGAGTTGAGTTAAGCGAGATTGCTATAAGAGATATTCAATGCGACGGTTTCGGAATCGAGTTATTAACAGAAGCGACTGCGCATTTACCAATTGTTATCCCATTCCTAAAGATAGAAAAAATTGTCGTGACTGCGCGGGTTTCGACTTCTAATACGCGTAAAGCAGGTTTCTCTCCCTTCGGTATTAGAGTTTTCTAGCAATCGCTATCCTTACCCTTATGGCCCGCGAATACGATCTCGAGATTGCTGCGATAAGCGCAACTCTTGTATCTATAGAAAAGGTCTTGGATCTGCCAAAGCTTGAAGCAGAAGCGGTAGAACTTGAGGCGGCGGCTGGCGTTCCGAATTTGTGGGATGACCCGGAAGTGGCGCAGAAAGTAACGAGCAAGTTATCTCGGGTGCAGAGCACGATTGCGCGCTTAAAGGGTTTGCGTAGACGCGTGGAAGATCTCCCAATTCTCTTTGAATTAGCAACATCAGAACCAGATGGATCAGCACTTTCTGATGCAGAAGGCGAATTAGATTCGGTTGTTAAAGCAATTAGCGAACTCGAAGTTACTACTTTGCTAAATGGCGAATATGACGATCGTGATGCGTTGATAACGATTCGATCTGAAGCCGGTGGAGTTGAAGCTGCGGACTGGGCAGAGATGCTTATGCGTATGTATTTGCGTTACTGCGAACGCCACGAATACAAAGTCGATGTACTCGAAACTTCCTATGCAGAAGAAGCAGGAATCAAATCAACAACTTTTAGAGTTAGTGCACCTTATGCATATGGAACTATCTCGGTAGAGCAGGGAACGCATCGCTTGGTTCGTATCTCACCATTTGATTCGCAATCTCGTCGCCACACATCATTTGCTGGAGTTGAAGTTGTGCCAGTTGTGGAACAGAGTGATCACATTGAAATTGATGAGAAGGAAATTCGCGTAGACGTTTATCGCTCATCTGGCCCTGGTGGTCAAGGCGTAAACACAACTGACTCAGCTGTTCGCTTGACGCATATCCCAACTGGAATTGTTGTCTCTTGTCAGAACGAGCGTTCGCAGATTCAAAATAAGGCAACGGCTATGGCGGTATTGCAATCCAAGTTATTAGAACGTCGTCGCCAAGAAGAACAAGCAAAGATAAATGCCTTGAAGGGCGATAATTCCGGCTCTTGGGGAAATCAAATGCGTTCCTACGTTTTAGCGCCGTATCAAATGGTTAAGGATCTGCGAAATAACCACGAAACAGGCAACACCTCTGCAGTATTAAATGGTGAAATCGATGATTTCATTGAAGCGGGAATTCGCTGGCGCCGAGCTAGCGCTTCCTAATCACACTGGTTCTTGCACTTGTTGAGCAAATTAATTTGATTAGGTAATTCTTTTCACATTGAGCGTAATTCACGCATAGATTTTTGGTGAAAAAACCTGTGAATCTGCGCAATTTGCGCCGATATCAGGCGCTTTTCCCTCTTCTATACCTAAACTAGGCCTCAGTACGGCAGCCATAACTTCCCCCATATCCATGGCGCCAAAAAAGAACGAAGGAGTTCGTGTGATTCGCTTTGAGAATGTGACGAAGCTTTATTCGGGTCAAGACCGCCCGGCGCTAGAAACCGTTTCATTGGAAATTGTTAAAGGTGAGTTTGTATTCCTTGTTGGTCTTTCAGGCTCCGGTAAATCAACTTTCCTTCGTTTGATCTTGCGCGAAGAGCGACCAACCTCAGGAATTATTCATGTTGCTGGAAAAGATCTTGGTAAGTTAGCAAACCATAAAGTTCCTGAACTACGTCGCCAAGTTGGAACAGTATTTCAAGATTTCCGTTTGCTACAGAATAAAACAATTGCCGAAAACGTTGCCTTCACATTGCATGTTCTTGGGTATTCAAAGCGCGAGATCGCTCGCGAAGTCCCGGAAGTTTTAGAGTTGGTTGGTTTGGACGATAAAGGCGATCGCATGCCAAATGAGATCTCAGGTGGAGAGCAACAGCGCGTAGCAATCGCTCGCGCATATGTAAGCCGCCCGGCGATCATCATCGCTGATGAACCAACTGGAAACCTTGACCCAGCCACATCAGTTGGAATTATGAAGTTGCTCGATCGCATTAATCGCGAGGGCACCACAGTCTTGATGGCTACCCACGATGCGGGAATTGTTGATCAGATGCGTAAGCGCGTTATTGAGTTAGATAGCGGCCACGTTATTCGTGACCAAGTGCGCGGTGTCTATGGATACACGGGCTAAGCGGATTTAAGGGGATAGGGTAAATACATGCGCGCAAGATTTTTACTAAGTGAAGTTCGAATCGGCCTTCGTCGTAACCTAACGATGACCTTTGCGGTAATTGTCACCACAGCTATCTCGCTCTCACTTCTCGGAATCGGCTTGCTCTCTAATTCACAAGTAAATGCAATGAAAGATTATTGGTATGACAAGATCGAAGTTTCGGTCTATCTCTGCGGCACTCTTTCAGAGTCACCAAGTTGCGCTGGCGGTGTAGTAAATGAGGAACAGCGCCTTGGGATTAAGGGTGACCTCGAAGCTTTACCAGTAGTGCAGAGCATTTTCTATGAATCACAATCTGATGCATACACACGTTTCCAGGAGCGCTTTAAGGATTCTGCAATCGCACAAAATGTGACTGCGGATCAACTTCCAGAGTCATTCCGCGTAAAGTTAAAAGATCCAACTCAATATGCCGTAATTGTCAGTGCATTCTCTGGTCGCCCGGGCGTTGATGTTGTCCAGGATCAACGAACTATTTTGGAAAAGTTCTTTAAACTTTTAAATGTGCTTCGCAATGGCGCACTCTTAGTTGGACTTTTCTCGGTGATAACCGCTGGCTTGTTAATTTCAAATACTTTACGTATTGCAGCATTTAACCGCCGTCGTGAAACCGGTGTAATGAAGTTGGTCGGTGCATCTTCCTGGTCAATCCAACTTCCATTTTTACTTGAAGGAATTATTTCTGCGCTAATTGGTTGGGTATTTGCAACTGGTTTGTTGGCGGGACTAAAGAGCGTGGTTGATACAAAGGTTGCACCTTTACTTACCTTTACCAACTTCTTCGGCTGGAATGAAGTTTGGGTTGCCTCTGCTTGGTTATTGCTCGCGGGCTTAGGTGTTTCGACGATCGCATCTCTTGTGACGTTGCGCCGTTATCTCAAGGTCTAAGCGAGTTCTGCCGTGGTGAAAGAGGTCGGTCGCAAACTCATCGCGCAGAATAAAAAAGCACGCCACGATTATTCAATTGAAGAAGTTTTCGAATGCGGGCTTGTTTTAACTGGCACCGAAGTTAAATCTCTTCGCGCAGGCCGCGCGTCTTTGATTGATGGTTATGCCACGGTAGAAAATGGTGAGCTCTGGTTAGCCGGGGTTCACATTCCTGAATACACCCAAGGCACTTGGACTAATCACGAAACAAGACGCAAACGTAAGTTGCTTGTGCATTTACAAGAGATAAAGAAGTTGCATATAAAGATCAAAGAAGGCGGTGTAACGCTCATTCCGTTGCAGTTGTACTTCAATAACGGCAAAGCAAAAGTTGAAATCGCAGTTGCTCGTGGCAAGAAAGCCCACGATAAGCGCGACTCTCTAATGGAACGCCAAGCAAACCGCGAAGTTGAACGCGAAATTTCTCGTCGCCGTTCTGGCAAAGACCAGTAACGCACGCTTAATAATTAGCGATTTTTAAAGCGTCTGTGGGCAGCGATACACTTAGCTCACAACTTAATAGTGGAAATAGCTTTCCACACCCATGGGGGTGAACGGTCTCGACTTTGGTTGTTGAGGCAGGGGAAGCGGGCCGAGGAAGCCAGGATG
>Ga0209550_10001465_pt1 | contig 22581 bp, 13 predicted proteins | sample LauGreSuBDMM15SN_2_FD_187567 | JGI IMG/M metagenome (GOLD analysis project Ga0209550, IMG submission 187567) | Freshwater lake microbial communities from Lake Michigan, USA - Su13.BD.MM15.SN (SPAdes) (version 5) | ecosystem: Environmental > Aquatic > Freshwater > Lake | place: Lake Michigan... | reverse complement strand
ATCAAATACGAGAAAATGAAAAAATATCTTCAAACAGCGGGTGCATCAGCGTTAATAATTTTAATCATGGTAACAGCAATATCGCTAAATACTCAAAACGTTCATGCCTCAATAAAGGGAGAAGAGATTACCTATTCGGACGGAGCTACTATTTTAAAAGGATATGTAGCTTACAATGAAGAACAAGAGGGAAAAAGACCTGCAATTATTGTGGTACCTGAATGGTGGGGATGTGGTGAATATGTAAGAATAAGAGCAAGAATGTTGGCAGAGCTAGGATACATTGCAATAGCTGTAGATATGTATGGTGATGGTAAGATTGCAAACAACCCGGGTGAAGCGCAGGCTTTCGCTGGGGTATTTTACAAAGATCCTGCTCTAGGTAAATCAAGGATTGAAGCAGCTATTAAAAAAATCAGTTCTTACGCTCAGACGGATGTAAATAAATTAGGAGCTATTGGCTATTGTTTTGGAGGCTCCATGGTACTAAATGCTGCAAAATTAGGTATGGATTTTAAGGGAGTGGTAAGTTTTCATGGTGGCTTAGCCGGAGTACCGGCTGCCCCTGGTGTGACCAAGGCAAAAATTTTAGTTTGTCACGGCGGAGCAGATAAATTTGTAAGCGATGGCGATATTAAAAATTTCAAGGACAATCTTGATGCAGTAAAAGTAACTTATGCTTTTAATAGTTACGATGGGGCTACCCATGCATTTTCAAATCCGGACGCTACTGCAACAGGCAAAAAATTTAGTATGCCCATTGAATACAATGAAGCTGCCGATAAGCAGTCCTGGAAAGATATGAAGGAGTTTTTAGGTAAAGTTTTTTAGAAGGCGCGCAAGGTGAATGGTGAATGGTGAGTGGTGAATGGTGAGTGGTGAAAATTTGTACGGCGAATTTTTTATGAACTCAAAAATAAACATTGCCCATTCACAATTGCCCATTCACCATTGCCCATTGACCATTGCCCATTGCCCATTCACCATTGACCATTCACAATACAAACTTTTAGAAATTAATTTTTTTACCACATGTCAGATGATTTAACCATTACTACTGGAAACAAGATTGAAATGTATCAGTCACTTATTCCGCAAATCGCTGCATTGATTGAAGGGGAGCAAGATCTTATAGCCAATCTAGCCAATGTAACGGCTGCATTGAAACAGCAATTCAATTGGTGGTGGGTTGGATTTTATCTTGTAAAAAATGATGAATTAGTGCTAGGTCCTTTCCAAGGACCTGTGGCATGTACAAGAATTAAAAAAGGACGAGGTGTTTGTGGTGCAGCATGGCAACAAGAAAAAACTTTAATTGTTCCAGATGTTGAAAAATTTCCAGGCCATATTGCTTGCAGCAGTTTATCAAAATCTGAAATAGTAGTTCCAGTTTTTAGTGCGCATGAAGTAGTAGGAGTGCTAGATGTAGACAGTGAAGTGTTCGATTTTTTTGATGCAACAGACGAGCGTTATTTGAAAGATATTGTTGATCTACTGAAGATTCATTAGGCACAAAAAATCCCGGCTACCTGAGGCAACCGGGATTTTTTAATCTATCAATTTATTTAAGGGCGATTCATTTTTTGAATTAGTCTTGTCCCATTGATTTAGAAATTCTTTTGCGCTCGTCCTCATTTAAAACCACCTTGCGCATACGAATTGATTTCGGCGTTACTTCAATACACTCATCTTGTTGAATGTATTCCATACACTCTTCCAAAGTCATTAAAATTTTAGGCGCCGCTTTTGTTGCATCATCACTTCCACTCGCACGATGGTTGGTTAATTTTTTTGGTTCAGTAGCGTTCACATTTAAATCACCTGGCTTAATATGTTCAGCAATAATTTGACCAGTATAAACTTCTTCACCTGGATCTACAAAAAATCTTCCTCTGTCTTGTAATTTATCAATTGAGTATGCAGTGGTCTTTTCTAGGTTTTTAGATAATAATACGCCATTACTTCTACCAGGAATATTTCCTTTCCATGGACGGTAATCAGTAAATCGATGAGCCATTACTGCTTCACCTGCTGTACCTGTTAACATGGTGCTACGCAATCCAATCAACCCTCTAGAAGGAATATCAAACTCCAGATGCTGCATTTCACCTTTGCTTTCCATTACAAGCATTTCGCCCTTGCGTTGTGTAACAAGGTCAATTACTTTACCACTATATTCTGCTGGAACATCTACTACAAGATTCTCGTAAGGTTCACATTTTTTGCCATCTATTTCTTTAACCAATACCTGTGGGTTGCCAATGGTCAATTCGAAACCTTCCCTTCTCATCGTTTCTATCAATATCCCTAAGTGTAATATGCCTCTGCCATAAACTAAAAAGCTATCAGCACTGTCTGTATCTTCAACACGTAAGGCTAGATTCTTTTCAATTTCTCTCATTAAACGATCTCTAACGTGTCTAGAAGTTACAAATTTTCCTTCTCTACCAAAGAAAGGAGAGTTATTGATACTAAACATCATACTCATCGTAGGTTCATCTACACTGATAACTGCCAATGCTTCTGGGAAATCTATATCACAGATAGTGTCTCCAATATTGAATTCATCCAAACCAACAATTGCACAGATATCACCTGCACTTACTTCCGTTACTCTCTTTTTACCCAAGGCTTCAAAAGTGTACAATTCTTTAATTTTCATTCTTTTAATCCCTCCGTCTGCTTGAACTAAGGCAATTGACTGACTTTCTTTTACAGTACCACGGGCAACCTTTCCTACAGCAATTCTTCCTAAAAAAGAGGAGAAATCCAATGAGGTAATCTGCATCTGAGTGGTTCCTTCATTTACTTTAGGCTCTGGTACATGTTCTAGAATAGCATCTAATAGAGGAAAAATATTGTCTATTTCAGTTAGAGAAGTGTTCATCCAGCCATTTTTGCTACTACCGTAAATGGTAGGAAAGTCAAGCTGTTGTTCAGTAGCATCTAGGTTAAAAAATAGTTCAAATACAGAATCATGCACTTCATCAGGTCGGCAGTTTGGCTTATCTACTTTGTTAATCACCACAATTGGGTGTAGTCCAAGCTGCAAGGCTTTCTGCAGTACAAAACGAGTTTGTGGCATCGGTCCTTCAAAGGCATCAACTAATAATAATACCCCATCTGCCATTTTTAATACTCTTTCTACCTCTCCACCAAAATCACTATGGCCTGGAGTATCAATTACATTAATTTTAGTATCCTTATAATTTACAGATACATTTTTACTAAAAATGGTAATACCTCTTTCTCTTTCAAGGTCATTGCTATCCATGATCAGTTCACCAGTTTCCTGGTTGTCACGAAAAATGTTGGTACTGTGAAGAATCTTGTCCACCAAAGTGGTTTTGCCATGATCAACGTGAGCAATGATGGCGATGTTGCGAATATTCATTATTTAAACGTTTAGCAATTTTCTATGAGCCTCAACCGTTTGCAATACGCAAAAGGCTAAAAACTTACAGATAAGCACTGTTTTTTGAGGCGCAAAGGTAATCTTTAATTGCCGGACGGCAAGTAGGTTTTTAAATTAATAATTAAACGATAATGTTAGATAAATTTAGCAGCTGTTTTACTCTAAATAGGATGGATTGTGTTTAATTAAGACAAAAAAACTAGCTAAAATGACTTCTTACCCCTACAAACAACTAGCCCTTGCCTTTTGCATATCTATTAAAGTGTGCGATAGGTTATACCAGTTTTAATTGTTTGTCTTGGGTGAATTTTCACAATTGGCCTGAGCACCCCTGTCTAGATTTAATATTCATTCTCTATCAAAATGAGTGCTTTTGGGGGATTTAACTTTATTTTAAATTACATATAACTATGTTTGGAATCTAAACCACCCTACTTCATGAATAAATTACTATGTCTTTTTGTATTTGTTGCCGCTAGTTTTCAAATTAGTGCGCAAACCAATTTTACTGCATTAAAAATTATTCCTGAATATCCAAAGAATGGCAGGAAGCTAAGTTTTGAATACAATAATAACAAGTCTTCCCTTAATAAGCAACCAACGGTAGAGGTCGTTGTATACCTGTTTACAGAAAAAGGACCAAAAATCTTAGAACCAGTGATTACAAAAAAAGGGACAATATATTCAGGGTCGATAACACTTGACAGCAATACTAGTTGCATTGCTTTTGATTTTTCTTCCGGCAAAGAAAAAGATTTGAATGGTAGCAAAGGTTATATTATACCTGTATTTAATAAAAACAACTATCCATTAGATGGATATTATGCTTGGGCAAGTAGCCTTTATAATGGATATGGAGAGTATCTGTTTGGTTTGCCCAATGATGCAGACAAAGGCTTAACTATTTTAGAAGAAGGTTTAAAACAAAATCCATCACTAAAAAATAATATTGATTTTTTTAGCAGCTATCTGAACGCGTTGAGTAGAGCAAAGAAAAATGAAGCAGCCCCTTTTATAGCAAAAGAATTAGAAGGTTTTGAGGCAAAGGGAAATTTAAATGAGGCTGGATTCAGCACCCTAATTCAATGGTATACCAGAGATAAAAGAAAGGCCAAAGCTGATAGTCTAACAATAGCAATGAAAGCAAGTTTTCCTGAAGGCGACTGGAAAAAAAATGAGGTGGGGGCTGTTTTTTATAAAGAAAAAGACCCTGCTAAAAAAGCGATTCTCTTTCAAGAATATGTTAGAAAATACCCTCCTACAGAAGCTGATAAATTTCAAATAAATAATTTTAAATCTCAATTGGCGCTTGCTTATGGCAAAGCCAAAGACTTTAAATCCTATTATGAATGGAGCAAAGGATTGTCTAAAGGAATAGTTGCTAGTAATAACAATAACCTTGCCTGGGATATGGCTGAAGCAGATGAAAATCTTGAAGAAGCAAAAAAAATGGCTGAAGATGCAAGCAGTTATACGAAAAATGAACTGCAGCATCCAACAGAAAAAAAACCTGATGAATACACTGCTAAACAATGGGAAGATCAACGTAAATCATCCTATGCTATGTTTGGGGATACCTATGCTTTTATATTATACAAACTAGGAGATTATAAAACAGCTTATCCAATTGCAAAAGAAGCTGCAACCATCAATAAATTAAAAGATGCTGAATACAACGAACGTTATGCAATGCTGGCAGAAAAGGTAATTCCAACAGCGGATGCAAAAAAATTAATTGCGCAATTTGTAAAGGATGGTGTTGCAACAGCTAAAGCCAAAGAAGCGCTTAAAAATTTATATATAAAAGAAAAGAAGAGTGATAATGGTTTTGATGCCTATTTAGAAGAGCTTGAAGCAGATGCAAAAAATAAAAAAAGAGAGAAGATTGCAAAAAGTATTTTAAATGAAGTTTCTCCAAAATTTAGTTTGAAAGATTTTGAAGGAAAAACACTGGGTCTTGATGATTTGAAAGGAAAAGTTATCGTTGTTGATTTTTGGGCAACCTGGTGCGGACCTTGTATTGCTTCTATGCCGGCCATGAGTAAAACACTGGCAAAATACAAAGACAACGAAAATGTAAAATTTTTATTTGTAGACACTTGGGAATCTGTAGAGAATAAATTACAGAATGCAAAAGAATTTATGAATAAGAAGAGTTATCCCTTTTATGTGCTGATGGATAACGATAATAAAATGGTAGCCGATTTTAAGGTTAGCGGTATCCCTACCAAATTTGTAATTGATAAAGAAGGTAAAATTCGCTTCAAATCTATAGGTTTTAGCGGAAATGATGATGCTTTGGTGGATGAATTAACAACAATGATTGAATTAGCTGGTAAGTAATACCATTAATTTATTTTAATTTTACAAGGCTCAGTTTCTGAGCCTTTTTTTTTGTAAACTAAAAAATGCCATTCAATCTAAACTCACCCTATTCACCCGCAGGCGATCAGCCAGAAGCCATTCGTCAATTGACAGAAGGTATCATGGAGGGGGAACAATATCAAACGCTTTTAGGAGTAACTGGAAGTGGTAAGACTTTTACAATTGCCAATGTGATACAAAATATTCAAAGGCCTACGTTGGTGCTCACGCATAATAAAACTTTAGTAGCCCAGCTCTATGGAGAATTCAAACAATTTTTTCCAGACAATGCAGTTGGTTATTTTGTGAGTTACTATGATTACTACCAGCCAGAAGCCTATATGCCTGTCAGCAATACTTACATTGAAAAAGACTTGAGTATTAATGAAGAGCTAGATAAACTTCGATTGCAGGCAACTGCACAATTATTGAGTGGCAGAAGAGATATCATTGTAGTGGCAAGTGTGAGTTGTATTTATGGTATGGGTAATCCAACAGAGTTTGAGAATGGTATTGTGAGAATACAAAAAGGTCAGGTGATTTCACGTCAGGGATTTTTACATTCGTTGGTCAATAGTTTGTATAGCCGATCCCAAGGTGATTTTACTAGAGGTACTTTTAGAGTAAAAGGAGATACGGTTGATATCAATTTACCTTATGTAGATTTTGGCTATCGAATCACTTTTTTTGGAGATGAAATTGAAAGTATAGAAACGCTGGAACTTTCTACTAGCAAGCGTATTGGCTTAGTTGACAATGCTGCCATCTTTCCTGCTAATTTATATTTAGCACCCAAAGATATTATGCTAGAAGTGATTAATGAAATACAAGATGAGACGGCAGCGCAGGTAGAATATTTTAAGAATAGTGGAAAATTCATAGAAGCTCAAAGGCTTAATGAAAGAGTAAATTATGATTTGGAAATGATTCGTGAACTTGGTTATTGTAATGGCATTGAAAATTATTCCAGATTTTTTGACAGGCGCAAACCCGGAACTCGCCCTTTCTGTTTATTAGATTATTTCCCTAAAGATTTTATCTGCATCATTGATGAAAGTCATCAAACCATTCCACAAATTAGCGGTATGTATGGAGGAGATAGAAGTCGTAAACTTATTTTGGTAGATTATGGTTTTCGTCTACCCAGCGCGTTAGACAATCGACCGCTTAATTTTCATGAGTTTGAAAATATGGTTAACCAAACCATTTTTGTAAGCGCGACTCCAGGCGATTTTGAGCTAGATAAAACGGAGGGCGTGGTGGTAGAGCAAGTAGTGCGTCCTACAGGTTTATTGGATCCACCGATAGAAGTTCGTCCTTCTATTAATCAAATTGATGACTTGTTAGAGGAGATTGATAAAAGAATCATCAAAGGAGATCGAGTGCTAGTAACTACGCTTACTAAGCGAATGGCTGAAGAAATGGATAAATATTTACAACGCATTAATATTAAAAGCAAGTACATACATAGCGAAGTAGATACGCTGGAAAGAATTGAAATTTTGCGAGAGCTGCGTTTGGGAGTTATCGATGTGTTGGTAGGAGTTAATTTATTAAGAGAAGGTCTAGACTTACCAGAGGTTTCTTTAGTAGCTATTTTAGATGCAGACAAAGAAGGTTTTTTACGCAATGAAAGAAGTCTAACCCAAACGGCAGGGAGGGCAGCTCGAAATGTAGATGGATTGGTTCTTTTTTATGCAGATAAGATGACTGGCAGTATGCAAAAAACGATTGATGAAACCAGTCGAAGAAGAGAAAAGCAAATTTCATTTAATATAAAACATGGCATTACACCTACTACAATTATTAAAAGTAAAGAACAGATTTTTGCACAGGGGTCGGTGTTAGATGTAAAGGGATACGACCCATCCAATCCCTATTCTGTTGCAGCTGACGAGGGCATCGTGAATGCAGCGGCTGAGGACCAGGCTGTATATTCTACTATTCCACAAATTGAAAAAGGGATTGCAAAAATTAGAAAAGAAATGGAAAAAGCAGCAAAGGACATGGACTTTATGGAGGCGGCTAGATTGAGGGATGAAATGTTTAGAATGCAAAAACAATTGGAAGAAATGAAAGGCTAGAAAAAATCAATAGCTAATTTTCAAAAGATAGGTTTAAATAAATAGGTTAGACTCCATTAGTTTCTATTTCTACCAGTTTCATCTGGGTATAAATTTTGAACAACATCGCTTTGCCAAAATTTTTTACTTTCTACGTCTAGAATAGAAAGTCTGCCATTGAAAGCAGCTCCAGTATCAATATTCCAAACGTTTACAGCATTCAAAGGTTCAAAGCTATCATAGTGAAGAGTAGGAGTATGGCCTATATAAATTTCACTAAATAATTTTAATCTTTTGGGGTAAAGGACCGATTCTTTTTTGATTCTTTTATCCATGCAAAGCGCCATCTCCCAAAGGGTTCTATCCCAACTATAGTTACTGCTATAGTGTTCTTTGTACGGTCCATGAAGAGAAGAAAATCCTGCATGAATAAAAAGTCGATTTTCGTCATCAATGAAATAATTTAGCATCTGCTGAAAAAAGGCTAAGTGATTTAATTTATCTACCTCCGATTTAGAGTCATAACTTCTAAAGGTTGCCCTGCCTCCGTTGAATAACCAAGTTTCATCTTCAATTTTTTTTTCAAGCCATTGCTCACACCAGAGGTCGTGATTTCCTTTTATGAATACACATTTTATCTTTTTTTCTAATTCAATTAGGAATTGAATTACCTCAAATGATTGGCTCCATCCATCAACAAAATCTCCCAAAAAAATTAGTTGGTCCGTTTCATTTACCGCCGCCTTTTCAATGATTTGTTGCAAAGCTTTGAAGGAGCCATGTATATCACCAATCACTAAGGTTCTGTTCATAAAGTAGGCGTTTTGAGAAAGCTTCAATTTCATTGCAAATTTAAGTCAAAATTGATCAATTCGGGATAATTGAATGGAATGCAGTACCCTATTGGCAGACAATATCAGAAAGGAGGATTTTGACATTTCAAGGTTGAAACCCTTTATTAGAAGGAACTTTGGGAAAGGGGAAGCGCTAATAAAGTAGCCTTAAAAAAATATTATATCAATTTTAATTACTAACTTCCAATTATAATTTTTAATAAAATAAAAGATACTTCTATGATTACAGTAGCACTTTACAATCTTAAGGGCGGCGTTGGAAAAACGGCGAGTTGTGTAAATTTTGCCTATTTAGCAGCAAAAGATGGCTTTAAAACCCTGCTTTGGGATATTGACCCTCAAGGCTCTACAACCTTTTATTATAAGGTAAAACCCAAAGGCTTATCTGGAATAAAAAAATTGATAAGCAAGGATGCTAAGCTGGAAAGCGCCATAATGGCCACCGATTATGAAAACTTAGAGATTATTCCTGCAGATGCTTCAGCCAAGAGTTTTGATATTATGGTGGAAGAAATGAAAGGAAACAAAACTAGACTAAAAAGTATTTTGAAACAGTTAGAAGATGAATATGATTTTGTTTTTATAGACTGTCCACCAGGCTTTAGCGCATTGAGCGAAAATATTTTTAGTGCCGCGGATGTAGTTCTTATGCCAATTATTCCTACTACTTTATCGGTTCGTACCTATAATATGATAAAAGATTATTTTAAAGAGAAGGATTTAGATAGTAGTAAAATGATGTGCTTTTTTACCATGACAGATCTTAGAAAAAATATGCACAATGAAATCATGGACCTGTTATACAAAGACAAAAAGTTTTTTCAAAATTATGTTCCTTATTTATCCGATGTAGAAAAAATGGGTATTCATCGTCAGCCAATTGAAGAGTTTGCTAGAAGCAGCTCAGCTGCCAAGGCTTATCATGAGTTGTGGACTGAAATTAAAGAGGGTGTAGTGGAATAAATTTTCGCTTTAACAAAAGTTACTATTTTAAATAGGATGGATAGACAGTATTCATTTATTGGCAAGTTTTGAATTAAAAAATTAATTGAATGTGTTATATATTGTAAGTTGGTAAATGGTTGCAGGAAAGTATAGAAGGGTAAACTCTCATATGATTTTAAATACAATTCTATTTTCAATCAGTAAGCATGTTACCAATTTACATTAATAACTTACTTTTACCAGATGCAAAAAAAATTATTTCTTCTGGATGCGTTTGCTCTTATTTTTAGAGCGTATTATGCCTTGATTCGAAATCCACGTATTACCAGTAAGGGTAGAAATGCAAACGCTCAATTTGGATTTACCAATACATTAATTGATTTAATCAATAATCAAAAACCTACACATATGGCAGTGTGTTTTGATACACATGCACTGACTGAGCGCCATACCGATTTTGCAGACTACAAGGCGAATAGACAAGAAACGCCTGAAGACATTCTCTCTGCTGTACCAGATATTAAACGAATTATTGAAGCTTTAAATATTCCAGTGGTAGCTATTGATGGATACGAAGCAGATGATGTAATTGGTGCATTGGCAAAGCAGGCCGAGAAAGAAGGATATGAAGTATACATGGTAACACCCGATAAGGATTACGGCCAGTTGGTTTCTGAAAATATTAAAATCTATAAACCACCTTATCAAGGAGGAAGCGCTGAAATTTTAGGGCCAGAGGAAATTTGTATTAAGTGGGGTATCAACAATGTAAGTCAGGTAATAGATATGCTTGGCTTGATGGGCGATGCAGTCGATAATATTCCAGGAATAAAAGGTATCGGTGAAAAGACAGCTGCAAAATTATTACAAGAGTATGGCACATTAGAAAATATACTCGATCATGCAAATGATATTAAAGGGTCTGTTGGAGAAAAGGTAAAAGCCGGAAAAGAAATGGCATTGCTTAGTAAAAAATTAGCGACCATTATTATTAATGTGCCAACAGAATTTCATGCTGAGAACTTTAGGATAAAGGAGATGAACCGTGAGGCATTGAAAGAAATTTTTACTGAGCTGGAATTTAAAGCAATGGCTAAAAGGATTTTGGGAGAAGAAATTGTTTTAGACATGATACCTGAAACATCCGATGCTGTTAATAATTCTCCAGTTGCAACTAATGGCCAATTAGATTTATTTGGCAATACAGTTGATCAGCCGGCAAAGAAAACTTATGATGAACCCGATCAAGAAATTGGTGCTGGCAATGATTTGATTGCAGATAAAAATATTAGTAACACTCCACACAATTATCAATTGATTAATACAGATGATTCAATTGAAGTATTAAAAAAACTTCTAGTAACATCAAATGAAATTTGCTTTGACACAGAGACAACCGGACTCGACGCAAACAATGCTGAATTAGTAGGCCTAAGTTTTTCAATCCTTGCTGGCGAAGGGTATTATGTTCCATGTTCTTCGAAAAGAGATGAGTGTATTCAATTGCTTAAAAGTTTTGAATCAATATTTAATGATGATTCCAAGACTTGGGTTGGACAGAATATTAAATATGACTTGTTAATATTGAAGTGGTATGGTTTTACATTGAGAGGAAATATTTTTGACACCATGCTTGCTCATTATGTACTAGAGCCAGAAGGAAAAAGAAGCATGGATGTGCTCAGTGCTAAATATCTAGGTTATCTGCCGGTATCTATAACCGAACTAATAGGGAAAAAAGGAAAGAGCCAAGGTAATATGAGAGATGTTGATCTTGATACCATCAAGGAGTATGCTGCAGAAGATGCTGATATCACGCTACAATTAAAAAATGTTTTTCTGCCTCAATTAACTACTAAGTCGGTAGAAAAAATTTTCTATGAGGTAGAGAATCCCTTGGTAAAAGTATTAACAGACATGGAGTTTGAAGGTATTCGTATTGACGAATCATTTTTAAACGTCTATAGTCAACAGTTAGAAGTAGAGGCAAAAATAAGTGAGGAAAGCGTGTATGAGCAGGCAGGAGTTCGGTTTAATTTGGCAAGTCCTAAACAATTGGGAGAAGTGTTATTTGAGAAATTAAAACTAGATCCTAAGGCAAAAAAAACTAAAACTGGACAGTATGCAACTGGTGAAGATGTATTGGCAAAATTAGCTCACCAGAATAAAATTTGTGATGACATTTTAACTTTTCGCGAGTTAACCAAATTAAAGAATACATATATTGACGCATTGCCTTTGTTGATTAATAAAAAAACAGGTAGAGTACATACAAGTTATGCTCAGGCGGTCGCTGTAACTGGAAGATTAAGTAGCACCAATCCAAATTTACAAAACATACCCGTGCGCACAGAAAGGGGTCGAGAGATTAGAAAAGCATTTATACCCAGAGATGAAAATCATGTATTGATATCAGCCGATTATTCTCAAATCGAATTAAGAATTGTTGCTGCCATAAGTGGAGATATAAATATGTGTGAGGCGTTTAAAACGGGCAAAGATATTCATACTGCAACGGCAGCTAAAGTATTTAATGTAGAGGAGGCTGAGGTAACCAAAGAGATGAGGTATCGAGCTAAGAGTGTGAATTTTGGAATTATATATGGACAAGGTGCATTTGGATTAGCAGAGAATTTAGGTATTTCAAGAGGGGAGGCAAAAGAGATCATTGATAATTATAAAAAGCAATTTCCAAATATTCAAAAGTATATGGATGATACCATCAATTTTGCCAAAGAGTCTGGGTATGTAGAAACCTTGATGGGGAGAAAGAGGTGGTTAAGGGATATCAACTCAGCAAATTTTACGGTACGAGGTTTTGCGGAGCGAAATGCAATTAATTCTCCAATTCAGGGATCTGCAGCAGATATGATTAAATTAGCGATGATAAAAATTCATGCAGAATTTAAGCGTCAAAATTTTAGATCAAAAATGTTATTACAGGTTCATGATGAACTAGTTTTTGATGCTCATAAGGAGGAGGTAGAAATAATAAAACCCGTGATTTTGAATTGTATGCAAACTGCCATGGCCTTACCTAATGGTGTTCCTACAGATGCAGAAATTGGAGAAGGTAATAATTGGTTGGTTTCACATTAATTTTTTTTTGGTAACTCATCCTAATCGGTGACTCATTGATGAATTAAAGTATTAAGTGAATTTTAAATCTAAATGGTTAATTAATTTATTCCAATAATGGAATATTGTTAATTTCTTTTATTACTATTGGTTCCATTTTAGTCTGCATTAAAAACGATGTTGAATCTAAAGCCAAACAAATATTAAACAAATAGAAAATACAAAAAATGTCAAAATCTTTTATAACATTAGTAATTTTATTTGGGACATCGAACGACATTTTGTTTGGACAAAATTTAGCCTCAATTCAAACAGACAGACCAGACCAAACAGAGTGTCCATTTATAACACCTAAAAATTATATTCAAATTGAAAAAGGGGTTGTCATTGAGAATTTTAACAAAACACAAAAATCTTACAATCATCCTTCTACGCTTTGGAAATATGGAATTAATAAAAAGTTTGAACTTAGATTAATTACAGAATTGGTTTCAGAAAAAACAAATGGAAATAAAATTACTGGATTTATCCCCATTACCATAGGATTTAAAACTTCACTTTTTGAAGAAAAAGGATTTATACCAAAAACCTCATTCATTGGACATATTACAACTTCCGAAATTGGAAGTAAAGAATTTCATACAAAATACATTGCGCCTTCTTTTAGGTTTACCATGCAACATACTTTGACAAACAAAATTTCACTCGCTTATAATTTAGGAGCAGAATGGAATGGCGAAGATTCTGAACATAGCTATATCTATACCTTTACAACAGGTTTTAGTTTGACAGATAAAATTGGATGTTACACTGAATTATACGGATATCTGCCAACCAAAAATAAAGGTGACCATAGATTTGACTGCGGTTTTACCTATTTAATTAATAACGACTTCATGGCTGATATTTCAGGTGGTTTGGGCCTGACAGAAAATGCACCCAAAAATTATATTTCTCTTGGATTATCCTACAGATTTAAACCAGTGAAATAAATTAACAAAGAACCACAAAAAATGTATTGCCAAAAGTAAAGGCTGAAAACTTCAGCTTTAAGTTATAATCAACTTTTGTTTGATTTGACATTTGTCATATAATAATTTTTTTTAAATTTATGGCTATCTTTCTCACAAACATATTCACCGAGCTGAACCGTATTCAACTTCCTCCCTATCGGCAACACAAAAACCTCAGGGAAAAGTTTAAAAAATAGCCCGAGGCAGTCGTTGTATTTAAATTAACTGTATCTTTATGATGTATTCCTTAAATCTCTGATAGATAACAAATAATAAAAATTGGGTGCCAGAACCCACAAAAAAAACGGGGCGTATTCCGAAAAGCCTTACAAGTAGGAAACAAAATTTTTAATATCCATGTTCAAAAAATTCACTCTTACAGACATTTTACTTTTTGTTTCGGCATTTCTTTCTTTGATATATTCAGAGATATTATTTTTTAATGGAAACGCTAATCAAGCTATCTTTATCGGGCTTTGGGTTCCTAGTATTTTAAGCTTTGGAATTTATTTGAAACTAATCAATAAAGATAAGAATGATTGATTTTATACCTTACTTCGCGGGACTAATTACTTTGTTATTTGGAGTTGCGTTTAGTTACGCCACAACTGATGGGTGGAATTTCAAATCTAAAAAAAAGTAAACCATTTTCAATTATCTTACTTATTTATTCCTGCCAGTAACGGTAAGTTTAATTAGTCAATTGTTGTAATGTTTAAATGATTTTATTCCTTATTATTCAGTAAAATGTTCGCTGATCAGCTTAGGCTGATACTTGGAAATCGTGAACCATCCTACAAACACTCTGCATAACTTTTCTCTCATACGGTCAAGAGCAATAGTAATTTATTTGATTAAAGTTGTCTTTTGCAAATCTGAATTATTTACTCATTATTTATTATTCTTCGGATTATACAAAAACGATATGTAAATTCAAATCTTAATTTTTATTCTATCTGCCTAGATAAAATAATTAAAATTGCTCTATCCTCAGACTTTAAAGATTTCGAAATTTATTTGCCATATTTTACATTACTTGAAAATAAAATTAAAAATTACTAACAAAAAATCTAAAGAATTTTAGAAATGATTGAATAATTGTGATTAATGCAGAACAATTTTTAAAAAGCAAATAAATTTGCAAAAAAATAATAGGGGCTTTGCAAAAAGCTTTTTTCACTTTGAAATATAGAATTACATTTGCCAAAATAAAAAAAATGAACTCATATCAACATAATTTAAAGCTACTTTTTCTCTTTGCTTTGCCACTTGTCATTTTTACACAAAATTCTTTCTCACAGACCAATGGCAGCATTTCTGGTAAAATAATTGACAAATTGACCCAGCAACCCTTACCCAACGCAAATGTGGTTTTGGAGGGTACAAACAAAGGAGTTATTACGGATTCAAATGGCGTGTTCAGGATTACAGATGTATCACTAAAAACTTACAATGTAATTTTTTCATCAGTAGGATATAAATCGGAAACACTTTTCAATATTGCCATAAATGCAGGCAATGAAAATAATGTAAACGTAGAGTTAGAACCCAATGCTAGTGCCTTAACAGAAGTGGTGGTAAAAACAAACAAACGTACTGTCCGTGCTGCAACATTAGAAACACCATTAAGTGTCCAAAGATTGACAACTGAAGAAATAAAAGCAAACCCAGGTGGCAATTTTGATATTAGCAAAGTAATTCAAAGTTTACCAGGCGTAGGCGGTGGTGTAGGGGGGGGTGGTTATAGAAACGACATTATTATTCGTGGCGGTGGCCCCGGAGAAAATGTATTTTATTTAGATGGCATTGAAGTGCCGGTAATCAATCACTTTCAAACACAGGGAAGTTCGGGTGGACCACAGGGTATATTAAATGTATCTTTTATTGAAGATGTAAAACTAAGTTCATCCGCTTTTGATGCACGATACGACAATGCGCTGAGTTCAGTATTTCAGTTCAAACAAAAAAATGGCAATCCAAATAATGTACAAGGAAATGTAAGATTAAGTGCCAGTGAATTGGCCACAACTCTAGAAGGCCCGTTGTCTAAAAATAAAAAAACAACTTTTTTGGCATCGGCAAGACGTTCCTATTTGCAATTGCTTTTCTCCTTAATTGATTTACCTATCCGCCCAAATTATTGGGATTTTCAAACAAAAATTACTCATCAAATTGATAAAAAAACAACCCTCTCTTTTATTGGTATTGGTGCAATAGATGAGTTTCAATTTGCTGAAATAAAAAGTGCAACCCCTGAAAAATTGTACATTATTAATTCTAATCCATTCATTAACCAAAAAACCTATACAGCTGGTATTACTCTAAAACGATTGATCAATAACGGCTTTGTAAACATTGCCCTTAGTCGTAATTGGTTCAATAATAATATAGAACAATTTGAAGACAACAAACTGCAATTGCCTTCGCAACAGATATTGTCTGTTAATTCCACCGAAATTGAAAATAAATTACGCATAGATGTAAACAAAAATATCAACGGTTGGAAATTTGCTTACGGCGGAATGCTACAATTGGCAGAATATAAAAACGAAACATTTACAGTTTTAAGAAAAGAAATTAGAGACGATATGGGGAATATTATTCAACCAAATATTTCCATAAACTTTAAGAGTCCTTTAAACAATTTTTTAAAGTACGGAGCATTTGCACAAGTAGGCAAACGTTTTTTTGATAATCGACTAGGAGTTAGTGGTGGTTTACGCACTGATATGAACAATTTTACAACCGACGCAAACAACCCATTAAAAACACTATCTCCTCGTATTTCATTTAGCTATGTGCTGGCAGACAAATGGACTGCGAATGCTTCAATTGGTAGCTATTACAAATTAGCACCCTACACTATTTTAGGTTTTGCAGATAATAACAATGTCTTAGTAAATAAAAACAGTAAATATCAAAAAAGCGACCACTATGTTGCAGGCGTTGAATATTTACCCAACGAAGGTTTACGATTTACTTTAGAAGGTTTTTATAAAAAATACAACAACGTACCTGTATCTATGCGCAATGGGATATCTTTAGCCAACCTCGGAAGCGACTTTAATGTATTGGGTAACGAAGCAGTAATAACCAATGGTAAAGGCAACACTTATGGCTTTGAAATATTTGCACAAAAAAAACTAACCAACCGGTTTTTTGGAATATTATCCTACACTTATTATAAGAGCAAATACAGTGGTGCCAATAATATTTTGGTCCCCAGCAGTTGGGATAATGAGCATTTAGTAAGTGCCACTTTAGGTTATAAATTTTCAAGAAACTGGGAGTTAGGTTTAAAATTCCGTTATCAGGGTGGAGCTCCATACACACAGTTTGATGAGGTAGCTTCAAGAACAAATTATCTTTCTCAAGGACAAGGAATATTTGACTACACACAATTAAATACCCTTCGTTTAGGAGGCTTTAATGGCAGTGATATTCGAATTGACAAAAAATGGAATTTTAGAAAAACAACCTTTGATTTATTTTTAGATATAACCAACTGGTATGCCGCAAAAAGCGTAGCGCTTCCTTCATACACTTTTAAAAGAACAGCAGACAATAGTGCATTTGCAACAACCAACGGCTTATCAATTAAAGCCGATGGCAGTAATGCCATACCGGTATTGCTAAAAAATAACGAAGCACAGTTTACTCCTACTATTGGTTTTATTGTTGAGTTTTAGCACGATAAATGTAACGACTTTAATACAAATTTGGATGGGAAGGTTTTACCTTTAACATAGATAGTTGAAAAATCTGGGTAGTATTAACCCTAGTTACAAATTTTATTATTCAATTTGATATCATATTGAGCTATTAAAATAAATCTAAACGGATTTTCGAAAAGAGTTGTCATCTTTAAACTTCTTTAATTAAAAATTGTTGTTGTAATAGATTAAAGTGAGAAGTTTTATTTTTTTGATACCTAATACGTTGAAAATTTTAAGTGCTCATTTACCAAATGGCCTTCGACCAGCATGGAAACGTTGAAGTGTTTGATACAAAAACAATCATTTAACGAGAAAAATAAAGTCACTAACACAAGGTTTTTAACCAAGCGGGGCTTAACGTTCGAACTTCGGTTGTTTGCATCCCTGTTCTTTAGTTTAGGGTAGACCTATTTTTATTGGGGTTTTGGTTTTTATATTATACTTTTATCCTTTATTATTACCTATTTCAGGGCATAACGGGCAACTAATTTCAAACCTAGAATAGTACTTTTTCACTTGCAGTCATTTTGAAATTGCAATTGACCTAAACAATAAATTATTAAACCAAAGGAATTAATATGATATTATCAAAAATCTTAGAAAACCTTTATCAAAAACTTCTTTCAAAAAAAACCAAAGAAAAGAGTGAACAGGTTATCTTATGGATTGCTTTGGTAAGTTTTATTCTTCACTTGATAGTTATTGAATTACTTCACTTTAATATAATTTCTATTGATGAACCTTCAAACTTATTAAAAAATCCAATCGCTGCTATTTATACTCCGTTTTCTTTTATATTGGTTTACGAGGTGTATCTTTTAATTTATTACCTCCCAAAATCTACTTCTATTTATATCTCAAAGCAATATGAAATTATTGCACTCATCATTATTAGACGACTGTTCAAAGATCTTTCAGATTTATCACTTTCGTCAGATTGGTTTAACATTAAAAATGATTTGCAATTTACTTATGACTTGGTAGCATCGGTATTTTTATTCTATTTAATTTATCTATTCCATGTTCAACGAACCAAAGTATATAGGACTATTAAAAATAGTAAAACCCATAGTTTGAGTATTTCAAAATTTATAAATGCAAAGAAATGGATAGCGACAGGCTTAGTTCCCTTACTATTAATTATAGCAATATATTCATTCCTAAACTGGAGTACTGGTGTATTTCATCCAGTTGAAAACAACTCAATTTCTTTTAAGAATATCAACAACGTTTTCTTTGAACAGTTCTTCAATATTTTGATTATTGCTGATGTAATATTATTGTTATTTTCATTTTTCCATACAGACGAATTTCATAAAGTCATTAGAAACTCTGGCTTTATCATTTCAACCATATTAATTAGAATTTCGTTTTCTGTTAGTGGTATTATTAATACTGTACTAATTATTTCTGCTATTTTATTTGGACTTCTAATACTTTTCATTCACAATAAATTTGAAAAACAGTTGGCAAAAGAAAGTAATGAAAGTAATGAAATTGAAGAATAAAACGATACCAATAAAGCTGAAATTGTAAAATTGCTGCTTTCTACGCAAAGGGTTATTTCCCTGCGAATCTCACAGTAACTGTAAATAAAATAAAAAGGCTGATATTAAATCTTATACGCTAAAACTTTATTGCGTTGTGGTTTACAATATGCATCAAAGAAAATAATTATCCCAAAACCTTAAATAACAATTCTTCTATAAACTGACTGGTGTATTCTGCATTGTTTTTGCTTGAAATATCGGTAAGTCGAGGCAAATTAACACCAAAGTACTGTTGATGATGGGAAGTTTCAATCAAAGTGGTACTCAACGACCGCGGATATTTATAATTAGCATTATATTCCGTAATAACTTCTGCAATTTTAGAACATAAATCTTTGTAAGGCTTAAATACCTCATTCTTATTGATCTCTGCTACTTCCTTTACCAAATAAACTTTACTGCTTTCGGTAATCACAATTTGATTTAAGAACTTTTTATTATAGTCAAACTGACTAGCGCTTTCTGACAATTCATGCGTAAGTAAATAAACAATGTTTTTCAGTTTTTCTTTTTTGTCTGAAACATTTTCTAATTTGAACGTGACTAAAAATTCCATGTAACACCAGTACCAATTAAGAATATACAACAACAGTCTGTGTTTGTTTTCGAAATATCTATAAATGGTAGCCTCTGTACTATTGATTTCTGCAGCTAACTTTTTGAATGTAAATTGCTCAAAGCCCAGCACATAAATAAGGTCAATGCCTTTCTTAACCATTAATTTCCCCACTTCGCTACTTTCGGGGTTGCGCAAATAAACTTTTTCGTTGATATCAAACTTTACCTGAAATTGCATTTCACAAAGACTTTTTATGAAGATAGTAATTATTTGTTATAGGATAGTAATTATTAATTTAAAAATAGTTTAACAATTATATAAAATAGTATTACCATTATATAAAATGGTTTTCTTACCTTTAATAACTTATATTTTTAAATATGGCAATGCAAGAAGAGTATAGATTCAAAAAATTATTTGATTTAATTAAAATAGAACGTGATGAAATAACCTCTATCTATTTTTATGCTATTCTGAATGGGGTTATACAATTGAGTCTTCCACTTGGTATTCAAGCGATTTTAGGTTTCGTACTAGGTGCCACTATGGTTACATCCGTATATTTATTGATATTTATTATCATTGTTGCTGTTTTAATAGTGGGCTATTTGCAAATCAATCAAATGAAGATTATCGAAAAAATTCAGCAAAAAATCTTTGTTCGCTATGCTTTTTCATTTGCAGATATAATCCCAAAATTAGATTTAAAGGATATTGATCACTATTATTTACCTGAAAAAATAAATCGGTTTTTCGATGTGCTCAATGTTCAAAAAGGGATTTCAAAATTACTCTTAGATATCCCTTCTGCAACGATTCAAATTATTTTTGGCTTACTTATCCTTTCCTTTTACCATCCCTATTTTATTGTTTTTTCATCCATACTACTCCTAGTTATTTTCATCATTTTTAAAGTAACGAGTAGAAAAGGGATAGAAACAAGCATTGAAGAAAGTAATTTTAAATACAAAGTAGTGTCATGGCTTGAAGAAATGGGGCGGGTGATAAAATCATTTAAATATAGTCAAGGTACTCATCTAAATTTAATAAAAACGGATGAAAAATTATTGAAATATTTAAATGCAAGAACGAATCATTTCCAGATTTTATTGCTGCAATTCAAATCTCTTGTTTTTTTTAAAGTTTGTGTTACCGCTCTGATGCTTGTGTTAGGATCCTATTTATTGTTTAACCAATTAATAACCGTAGGGCAATTTGTAGCAGCTGAAATCATTATTTTAACCACTATCAGTTCTATGGAAAAATTGATATCTAGTTTAGAAAATGTATATGACGTGATTACTGGATTGGTAAAACTAGATTCGGTATTAGATAATCCAATTGAAAAAGAGGAAAGCTTGAAATTGGAATCAAACGATCTAGTTATTACCTTAGATAAAATGAGTTTTTCTTACGATGACAATCAAGAAATATTTAATTCAATTTCTGCAACAATACCAGCAAATTCAATCACCTGCATTTCTGGTAAAGAAAACAGCGGAAAATCTACCTTCCTAAAATTATTGACCGGCTCTTATATGCATTTCAAAGGAAGCATTGCGTTCAATGATATTCCGCTACAAAACTATTCATTGCAAAACCTCCGAACAAAAATGGGGATATTTTTATACGAACAAGACCTTTTCGAGGGTTCGCTTTATGAAAATATTGTTTTAGGAAGAACCGAAATTAACATAGAACGGATAGTTGATTTGTCAAAAAAATTGGGCTTTGAAGATTTTATAAAATTTTTCCCTTACTATTTTGATACGGCATTAGATCCCCTAGGGCAAAAATTACCCTCTTCATTAATTAGAAAAATCTTATTGTTAAGAGCCTTAATCAATACTCCGCAATTATTGATATTGGAAGATCCATGGATAGAATTTGAGGATTCAACCATAACTAAAATTCAAAACTATATAATCGACATTTCAAAAAATAGTACCGTTGTTGTTTCTACCAATGATAAAAATTTTATAGAAAAAAGTACTGTACATTTTAGTATCGAAAACGGAACATTAATAAAAGAATGATGAGCGAGTCATATAAATTTTTAAAGTCTTACGATGCTGTATATTTATCAGATCGAAAATCAAGGGTAACATATTATTTTGGGGGGTTTATCCTTCTATGTGTGCTGATACTTTTTTTGCCTTGGACGCAAAATATTAAAGCCAATGGTGATATTACCACTTTGAGACAAGAGCAACGTCCTCAAAAAATAAATTCCCCTATACCTGGCAGAATTAGTCAATGGAAAGTTAAAGAAGGAGATTTTCTAAAAAAAGGCGATACCATTTTAATTTTGACCGAAATAAAAGAAGATTATTTAGACCCCAATTTAATAGCCAGGACACAAAGTCAAGTGAATGCAAAAAAGGGAAGCATCGATTATTATAAAGGAAAAATTGGCACAACCGAAATGCAAATTGGCAATTTAGCTCAATCCAAAAAATTAAAGATTGAGCAATTGAATAATAAAATAAGTCAACTCAATAATAAATTAGAGGGCGAAAAAGCAGAATTGATTGCCAATCAAAATGAATCCAAATTACTTAAAAACCAATACGAAAGGCAGTTAAAGTTGTATGAAGAAGATTTGGTTTCTCAAACGCAATTGCAGCAGCGAAACATTCAATATCAAAATGCTACTTCAAAAGAAATAACAACAAAAAATAAAATCGCACAAACGCAACAAGAACTAATCAATATACGAATAGAGCAAAATGGTGTAGAGCAAGAGTATGCCGAAAAAATCAATAAAGCAGAAGGCGATAAATTTCAGAATTTAAGCCAAATAGCAATAACAGAATCCGATGTGGCCAAACTTGAAAATCAGGTAAGCAATTACACTATCAGAAATGGGATGTATATCGTAACTGCTTCACAAGACGGGCAAATAGTGCAAGCCAATAAATCGGGAATTGGAGAAATATTAAAGGAAGGCGAAACCATTGCTGTAATTGTGCCAACAAGAGTAGATTATGCCGTAGAAATGTTTGTAGAACCAATGGATTTACC
>Ga0209550_10001463_pt1 | contig 22605 bp, 22 predicted proteins | sample LauGreSuBDMM15SN_2_FD_187567 | JGI IMG/M metagenome (GOLD analysis project Ga0209550, IMG submission 187567) | Freshwater lake microbial communities from Lake Michigan, USA - Su13.BD.MM15.SN (SPAdes) (version 5) | ecosystem: Environmental > Aquatic > Freshwater > Lake | place: Lake Michigan... | reverse complement strand
GCGCGCTCGGCGGGGTCGGGGTTTTTGGCCGACTCGGCGAGTGCGGTGCGGAGGATTTGGTTCGCTGCGGCCGGGAGTTGGGCGAAGGCGATCAGGGATTCGGCGGTCACTTCGTAGATGGCGGCGCAAGCGCCGGGTTGGCCGTCGTTGAAGAGCGGGACGCCGCGTTCGATGGCGAGGGCGATCAGGCGGACGGGTGATCCGCCGACCATGGCCGCGGTGGCGACAGCTTTTTTCTCCGGCAAAAGAACAGTGTCGATGACGTGGATCACGCCGTTGCTCGTGTTGATGTCGGCGGTGGTGAGCTTGGCACCGTTGACGCGGACGGAACCCTCTTTGAAGGCGATGGCGACGGTTTCCTCGGCGAGCGTTTTCGCGCTGCCTTTTTCAAGGGCGGTGGAAAGCGGGATGCGGGTGGCGACGACGTGAAGTTTAAGGATCGCGACGAGTTGGGCTTTATTCTCGGGCTGAAGGAGTGACTCAAGCGTGCCCTTGGGCAGTTTGGCAAAGGCGGCGTCGGTGGGGGCGAAGACGGTGAACGGTCCCGCGCTTTTGAGCGCACCGACGAGATCGGCGGCGGTGAGGGCGGCGGTGAGCGTTTTAAACGAGCCGGCGGCGACGGCGGTGTCGACGATATCGGCTTTAGCGCCGGTGGACGTGGCGGCCATGACGACGAATGGGGCGAGAGCGCCAAGGAGGACTACGGCGAGGAGCTTGGAAGGGAGGGAACGACTTCTCATAAAATGGGTGAATTAGCTGAATTGATGGTTTGAAACCCCCGCGGCCGTCGGAAGCTTTCGCGGAGATACTATGTTTGGAGTGATGCGACGGATGCATGGCGCCGGAGGATAAGCATTGTGGGAGGAGCGGCTCGGCCTAGGCTGCGGGTAACCCCCTCAGTTACTCTATGAATACTCCGCTGTCCGCGCTCCTTGAGCGCAAAGGTCCCGCGCTGCACACAGTCGCGTCGTCTCTCACCATCGCCGAAACGGTTGCGGAAATGAACCGGCACCGCATCGGTTGCATCCTGGTCGTCGAGGGCGAAACCCTCGTCGGAATCTTCACCGAGCGCGACGTGCTACGCCGGGTGGTCGGCGAGGGCGTCGATCCGAAAACGAAACGTGTCGCCGACGTCATGTCGGCCAACGTGATGACCGTTTCCCCTGACGCGACGGTGGAGCAGACGATGCTGATGTTTGCCGAGCGCCGTTGCCGGCATCTGCCGGTGCTCAGCGACGGGCGGCTGCGCGGGTTGATCTCGATCGGCGATATTTCGCGCTGGGTGGCGGACACCCACCGCGACGAAGCCGAGCACCTGAAGAGCTACATCGCGGGCGGGCTGTCCACCTAAGATCGGCCAAGGCGCCCGCGTGGTTTTACGCCCGCGTCTCGCTCGCAGTCGATGGATTTGGCGCGGTGATTCACGCGCGGTCGGCGACCCAGCCGAGGGCATAGCGGCCCTGGCGGCGGCGCAGGCGGAGCGGCGCACCAAAGGTGGCGGCGAGTCGGGCGGTCGTGAGCGTGGTGGCGCGGGGGCCGGCGGCGACCACGCGGCCGGCACGGAGCAAGAGCGCGTGGGTGAAGCAGGGCAGGATTTCTTCGACGTGGTGCGTGACCAAGACGAAGGCGGGGCAGTTTTTCCGGCCTGAGAGTTTTTGCAGAAAGCGGAGAAACTCTTCACGGGCGACGGGATCCAAGCCGGCGCAAGGCTCGTCGAGAATGAGTAGCCGCGGGCGAGCCATGAGAGCGCGGGCGATGAGGATGCGCTGGCGCTCGCCTTGGGAGAGAAACTGCCACTCGCGATTAATGAGACGGGTGGCCCCGAGCAGGCGGAGGAGTTTTTTCGCGGCGGTGAGGTCGGCTCGGGTCGGCGTCAGCCAGAGATCGAGTTGGGCGTAGCGGCCGCTGACGACGGTTTCGATCGCAGGTTCGGCGGCGGGCACGCTGGCTTGGAGCGCGCTGGTGACGATGCCTAGTTTGAGGCGGAGGTCGCGCCAGTCGGTTTCGCCGTAGCGTTGGCCGAGGACGGCGATGTCGCCGCCGGTGGGTGAGAGGTAACCGAGGAGGGTCTTGAGCAGGGTGGTTTTGCCGCAGCCGTTGGCCCCGAGGATCGTCCAGTGTTCGCCGCGTCGCACCTGCCAGTCGAGACCGTGGAGGATGACGGTGTCGCCGCGCGTCACGCGGAGGCCGGAAACGTCGAGAATCAGGGACATGGAAGGGAAGCATGAAATTTCGCGATACACGGCGTCAATGGCCGGGGCGGAGCTGGGAGTTGCGCGGCGCGGGGTGACGGCTCACGGTGTTCGGATGCGAAACGTTATCGGGTGGTTTTTTGGCCTGCTCGTGGTGGCCGTGGCGGCGGCGCAAGCGCGGCCATTTATGGTGATGGTTTACAACGTGGAGAATCTCCACGACGCGGACGGCATCGCGACCTTTGAGGACTATCAGCCGGCGCGTTACTCCAAGACCCATGTGCTGACGAAGTTGAATAACATCGCGAAAGTTTTGGCGCAATTCGAGGGCGGGCGCGGACCCGATGTGATCCTGTTTCAGGAATTGGAGGCGGATTTCACGCCCGGCAAGGCGGCGCCGAACTATGCGGAGATTTTGGCGCGTTATGCGGGGGTGAAGATCGACGCCATGCTCGGGGAGAAGTTTAACGCTGAAATCGCCGACCTGCCGTCGGAGGCGCTCCTGTTGAAGACCTTGGCCGACCGGGGGATGACGGGTTATTTTGTCGACGTGCCGGCGGTGGTCGCGCCGAAGGACGCGCCCGAGCGAAAACTGGAGCAGAAGTGCGTCGTGTTTACGCGGTTTCCCGTGAAGCACGCGCGGTCCTATGCGACGACCAACGCCCGCGCGGTGCAGGAAGTGCTTATCGAGGTGGACGGTGCTCCGCTCTATCTTTTCAACAATCACTGGAAGTCGGGCGCGAGCGATCCGGCGACGGAAAAAGACCGCATCGAAAACGCGCGCACCCTGCGCACGCGACTGACGGATCTGCTCAAAGAAGACCCGAATGCCGATGTGATCGTGGGCGGGGATCTCAATTCCCAATACAATCACAGCCGGCGCTACGCGAAGACGATGAAGCAGTCCGGCATCAACGACGTGCTTGGCTCGCAAGGCAACGAACTCGCGGTGCGTGGGACGACGCGTGATCTCTACAATCTCTGGTATGAACTGCCGGCGGAGCAACGCGGGAGCGACACGTTCCGCGGGGAGTGGGGCACGTTGATGCACCTGATCGTAAGCCGCGGACTCTATGACTTCCGCGGGGTGCAATACGCGGATAACTCATTCGTGGTGGCGAAAACTCCCGGGATGAACGCCGATGCGAAAGGCCTGCCGGTGCGCTGGTCGGGCGACGGCGCGACCGGCTCGGGGTTCTCGGACCATTTTCCGATTTACGCGCGATTCGTGACCGTGCCGGACGGACGGGCGGACAAGTATCTGCCGTTGAAAAACGCCTCGACCGAGCCGGCGACGGTGGCCGTGGTGAAGATCGATTATGCCGGAATCGACGTGGAAAAAATCGCGCTGAAAGCGGCGCAGATTCCGGCGGACCAGAGCATCCGATCCGACGCGTTCAAAGGAAAACTTTTCCGCGTGGAAGGTAAAGTGGGGAAGGCGAAGCGCCTCAGTGTCGAGTTCATGGGTGAGACCTACGATGTTTACAGCCACGATCCCGCGCTTTTGGCCAAGCTCCGGGACGACCACCAAGCCGGGGATACGTTGCGGTTTTATGGCGAACTCGGAACCTTTCGGGAGCGTTGGCAGTTTGTCGTCCAAGATCCGAGTTGGGTAAAATGAGCGCCCTCATCGTCTACACTTATTCGAACTGCGATACCTGCCGGCGTGCCGTGACGTGGCTGCGAGGTCGCGGGCTGGAGTTTGTCGAGAAGCCGATCCGCGAGACGCCGCCGAGCGGGGCTGAGCTGAAGCGAATGCTCGCGGCGCAGGGCGGTGAGATGCGGAAACTTTTCAACACCTCGGGCCTCGACTACCGGGCGCAAGGATTGGGCGAGAAGTTGCCGGCGATAACGGAGGCGGCCGCGCTGGCGTTGCTTGCGGGCAATGGAAATTTGGTGAAACGCCCCTTTTTGCTCGGAGCCAATGGTCTGGGTTTGGTGGGTTTTAACGCAGCCGTCTGGGGGGCGCGACTGGAGGGTAAATGAACGCGGAGAATCCGGCGGTGATCGAATTGCGGCTGCGGGAGATCGCGCAGTTGTTCAACTCGCTGGACCCCTCGCCGTTTTTGGAACGCGATCTCGATGCCAAGGCGGAGGAATTCATCGAGAGCTGGGCGGCGGAGATTCCGAAGCACCGCGAACTTGCGCTGGTGATCCACGTGGCGACGCCGCCGGCGACAACGATGGACGTGCCGGCGGCGGTGCGGGCGTATTTCTGTCACCGGGCGGAGCACAAGCAGCGGGAGTTTGGGCAACTGATGCGACGGGGCCGGCTCAGCCTCGTGGTGGGTTTGGTCTTCCTGGCGGGGTGCCTGAGTGTCGCGCAATGGATCGCGCAGGATCCGCCTGGAACGGCGCTGGAAATCGTTCGTGAGAGTCTCTCGATCGTGGGTTGGGTGGCGATGTGGCGTCCGTTGGAGATTTACCTTTACGACTGGTGGCCGGTGCGGGCGGAGAGGAGAAACTTGCAGCGGCTTGCGCGGATGGAGGTAAAAGTCTTAGGGTCCGGTCCATCGTTATGAATCCGCTGCAATCCACCGTCCGCTGGCTCGCCACGCACACCCTATTTCCGTCGAGCCGACTCGATGCGCGCGCCGAGGCCATGGTTTGCATCGCCGCGATTGTCGCGGCGGAGGATGCGGCGGCGCTGGCCAACACCCGGCACCTGATCAAGTCGCGCGACGGAGCGAAAGACGCGGCGTTACGGGCCTACAATTACCGCCGGAGCATGGTCCACTACGTGTGCGACAACGCGGCGAAAGTGTGAGTGCGGTTGCGGAAGGCCGTGGTGGCAGCCATGACTTCCGGCACACGCGGAAGACGGGCAGTTTTGGCTAGAGTGGCGGGATCGGAACCTACCCACTGATTCCGATGTTTAGATTTTTGATTCTTGTGACTTAGGCCAAGGTTGCGGATGGGGCGACGGCGCGGTCGCTGCGGGAGAAAAAAAGATCTTGCGGGTGCGATCGCTCTGCTGGAGCCGATGGCAAAAGCGGAGCCAAAGAAAGCTGAAGCTCAGCCCGAGCTGGAGATGGCCTTAACGGGCCAGCTCGGCAACGTCGGGCTGCTTGGCGAAGCGGGAATCGGCAAGCGGTCGCTCTCGGGCACATTAAACGGCGGTGGCCCGCGCGGGCGCGTGCGCCCTTTCGGTGGGCATGTGAGTTTGGTTTTCTTATCAGTTTTTTTTCGATTTGGCCGAGGGGAGTTGCGCCCGGGGAAAGGACTCGGTCAGGACTGCAAGATTGCGCCGCGCGCCGCGGGCGGCACGTTGTGGAGTTCATGCAATTGATCGATACGCACACCCATTTGGACGGGTTCGCCGCGCGGGGAGAACTGCCCGCGGTGTTGGCGCGGGCGGCGGAGGCGGGCGTCGAGCAGATGATCGCGATCGGCACCGCGGCGGACGATTGGGGCGTCTACCGGGAGCTGGCGCGAGAACACGGTCACCAGGTCAAGTATTCGGTGGGGCTGCATCCCTGTTCGGTGGACGCGAATTGGGCGGAGGCCGTAGGGCAGATTGAGGACTTCTGGGTTGGGCGCGGGCCAAAGCCGGTGGCTTTGGGCGAATGCGGGCTGGATCGGTTTCATCTGCCGAAGGACGATTCGGCGAAAGCGGCGGAGATTCTGGGCTGGCAGCGGGCGGCGTTTCGGGTGCAGCTCGACTTGGCCCGACGGCTCGGGTGCTCGCTGGTCGTGCATTCGCGTGGAGCGTTTCAGGAGTGCGTTGAGTTGATCGATGGGAGCGGAGTGGCGTGGGAGCGGGTGATTTTCCACTGCTTTACCGAAGGCGCCGCGGAAATAGCCGAGCTGACGAAGCGGGGCGGTTTTGGGTCTTTTACCGGGGTGCTGACTTACAAATCGGCGGAGAATGTGCGGGCGGCAGCGCGGGCGCAGGGCTTGCAACGGCTCATGCTTGAAACCGACGCGCCGTTTCTGACCCCGATGCCGCACCGGGGGAAACCCAATGAACCGGCGCTGATGAGGCACACGGCGGAGTATGCGGCCGGTATTTTTGGCGTGGAGCTTGAAGAGATCGCGGCGGTCTCGACGCGAAACGCCCGGGCGTTTTTCGGGCTTTAGGCCGGCCGACGGACGAAAGATTACGGCACAAAAAAGGCGCCCGCAAAGGACGCCTTGGTTTTCGGCCTAATGAACGCCGACGGCGCTCATGCCTCGTCGAATTTTTTGGCGAAAAGCGATTCGAGCTCGGCGAGCATCTGCGGGGCGTCTTCGCCGGTGGCGATGAATTTGACCTTCGAGCCCTTGCAGGCGGCCAACATCATGAGCCCCATGATGCTCTTACCGTTGACCTGCTCCTCGTCTTTTTCGACGAAAACCTCGGCTTTGAACTTGTTGGTGATGCGGACGATCATCGCGGCCGGCCGGGCGTGAATGCCCATCTTGTTCTGCACGATCAGCGCCTTGATGAGGGGCTGGGCGACAGGCGGTGTGGCGGCGGGATTGTTCATGGCTAAGTGGCGGGAAAGACCGGTGAACATCAAGCGGGTTGCCCCGGCTTGCAACCCCAAAGCCAGAGGCTACGGTGCCAGCCGATGCCGAAAATTGCGCTGATCGTCCCGTGTCGACTCGAGTCCACCCGCTTTCCGCGCAAGTTGTTGCACAAGATCAAAGGCAAGCCCCTGCTGCTTTGGGTGGCCGAACGCATCGCGCGCGAGGCCCCGGAGATGCCGGTGTATTTCGCAGTGGATCATGAGCTTTTGGCGGAATGCGTGACGACGGCGGGTTTTGAGGCGATCATGACGCGGAGCGACCACGCTAGCGGCACGGATCGTCTGGCGGAGGCCAATCGCAGCATCGGGGCCGACTACGTGATCAACGTGCAGTCGGATGAGCCGTTGGTTTCGGCGCGGCAGATTCGCGCGTTGGCGGAGTTGATCTCCGGTCCGGCGGACATGGCGACGTTGGCCACGCGGTTCACCACGGCGGCGGATTTTGCGAATCCGAATCAGGTCAAGGTCGTGCTCGCGCCGGGCGGGCGGAAGGCGCTCTATTTTTCCCGTTCGCCGATTCCCTACGCGCGGGATTTGGCGGGCAAGGTCGATGACGCCTGGGTGCGGGCGAATCCGTGTTTCCGGCATCTCGGGCTCTATGCCTATAAGGCGGCGCTATTGGAAAAATTTGCGGGACTGCCGGCCAGTCGCTTGGAGCAAATCGAGAAATTGGAGCAGCTCCGTGTGCTCGAGAACGGGTTCAGCATCGCCTGTGATTTGACCGAGGACCCGACGATCGGCGTGGACACGCCGGAGGACGGAGAAAAGTTCGAGCGTTGGCTCGGGTAGCGCCCGCGGGATTCGGGGACGCGGAAGGATGAAAGAGGCGGTTGAGCGCCCTGCGTCTTCAGATTTTCCCGGCTTTGCGCGCTTCAACCATTTTGTAGAAATCGGTGAAGAGCGGATCGGCGTCGTTGGGGCCGGGGGCGGCCTCGGGGTGGTATTGCACGCTGAAAACGGGGAGCTTCGTATGCCGCAGGCCCTCGACCGTCTGGTCGTTGAGGTTGATCTCGGTGACTTTGGCGCCGTGTTTCTCGAGGCTCGTGGGATCGGTGGCGAAACCGTGATTTTGGGCGGTGATGGAGACCTTGCCGGTCTCCAAATTCTTTACGGGCTGGTTGCCGCCGCGGTGGCCGAATTTGAGTTTGAACGTCGTGCCACCGATGGCGTGGGTGAGCATCTGGTGGCCGAGGCAGATGCCGAAGATGGGGTATTCGGGCAGCAGCGCCGAGACCGTCTGGTGCACATAGCCCAGCGCCGCGGGGTCGCCGGGGCCGTTGGAAAGGAAGACGGCATCGACCTTGTGCTCGCGAACTTGCTCGGCGGTGGCGGTGGCGGGGAAGACCTGCACATCGAAACCGTGGCGGACAAGTTTGCGGAAAATCGTGTGCTTGGCCCCAAAATCGAAGGCCGCGACCTTGAAACGCTTGGCGGGCGGGGTGGGGGCGTTGAAGGTGGTGCCGACCGGCAGATAGGCGGCGTTATAGTTGCCGGCGTCGGTGGCGGACCAGAGGTAGGGCGCCTGGCAAGTGACGTCCTTCACGTAATCGCTGCCGGCCATGTCCTGCCAAGCGCGGGCCCGGGCGACGGCCTCTTCGTCGGAAAGAGGGAGGGTGCTGAGGCAACTCTTCATCGCGCCGTCGACGCGGAGTTTCTTGGTGAGCGCGCGAGTGTCGATTTCGGCGAGACCGGGGATGCCGTGTTGGGCGAGGTAGGCGTCGAGCGAGATTTCGCTGCGCCAATTGGAGACGACGGGAGAGAGTTCGCGGATGACGAAACCGGCGCACTTTGGGCCGGAGGATTCTTCGTCGGCGGGGGCGAGGCCATAGTTGCCGACTTGAACGGCGGTCATGGTGACGATCTGACCAAAATAGGAGGGATCGGTGATGATCTCCTGGTAGCCGGTCATCGATGTATTGAAGACACATTCCCCGGCGATGGTGGCGGCGGCGCCAAACGCGCGACCGCGAAACACACTGCCATCTTCGAGAGCCAGGACACCGGGTTTGAACGTCGACATTAAAGCAGAAAGAGAAGGCGCGGCGGCATGGGTGCCAAGGGTTTTGTGCGCGAGGCGGGAGCTTGCGCAAAATCTTCTCCATCGGCCGTCATTAAATTGAAGTGCGTTGGTCATTTGACAGCAGTGATTAGGGGCCTAATCGTCCCGCTTCTAAAAATTCGATGCCCTACACCGAAGACCGCACTGCCTGGTATGAAGGCCAAGGCCTATGGCAGCATATACCCGCCTCGGATTGGGGCGACTGGGTGTGGCAACTGAAGAACCGAATCACGAGTGTGGCTCAGCTGGAAGAGCACATGACACTCACGGCCGACGAGGAGGCCGGCTGCCTTTTTGCCAGTCAGAAGCTGGCGCTCGCGATCACCCCGTATTTCTTCAACCTGATCGACCGCGATGACCCGAATTGTCCGATCCGGAAGCAGTTGATTCCGCGGGGCGGAGAAGCGGTGGTGAGTGAGGAAGAAATGCTCGATTCGCTCGGCGAGGATGAGCATTCGCCGGTGCCCGGATTGGTGCACCGCTATCCGGATCGCGTCTTGTTTTTGGTCACGGACCGGTGCGCGGCCTACTGCCGTTATTGCACGCGGAGCCGGCTGGTTTCGAACGCTCAGGATTACAATTTTCACCCTGAATTTGAACAAGGGTTGAAGTATATTGAGGCGCATCCCGAGATCCGTGACGTGCTGCTTTCCGGCGGCGATCCGCTGCTGCTCTCAGACAAGAAGTTGGACAATCTGCTTTCCCGGCTGCGGGCGATCAAGCACGTGGAGTTTATCCGGATCGGCTCGCGAATTCCGGTGTTTTTGCCGCAGCGCATCACCCCGGAATTGTGCGAAATTTTCAAAAAGCACGGCCCGATCTGGATGAGCATCCATACGAACCACCCAAAGGAGGCGACGGCCGAGCTACGGGCGGCGTGCGAGCGGTTGTCGTTTGCCGGCGTGCCGTTGGGCAATCAAAGCGTGTTACTAAAGGGCATCAATGACGATGCCGAGGTGATGAAGGCCCTGATGCACCGGCTGCTGCGGATGCGGGTTCGGCCCTATTACATCTACCAGATGGATCTGATCACGGGCGGCGCTCATTTCAAAGTCGATGTGCGCAAGGGCATCGAGATTATCCGCGCTCTGCGTGGTCACACCACCGGTTATGCGGTGCCGCAATACGTGATCGATGCGCCCGGCGGTGGCGGCAAAGTTCCGATCAATCCCGATTACGTGGAGAAAATCACCGACTCCGAAGTGGTGTTCCGCAACTACGAAGGCCAACGGTTCAGATATCCGCTGACAAACACGCCTTTGCCGGCCGGTCGTGAAGGCGAGCGCGAGCTTGTGGCGGGAGCCATGATAGTGGACTGAAGCCGTTCTCCGGCGAGGGTTGAGGGATCGATCGGTATTTTTAATGTTTATTGATTAAGAATTTAAGCGATGATTGCGTCGCGATCAAAAAACTTTCGGTTTTTTTGAGCAATTTTGAATCGGGCGCATCTATCCTAATGAAAAGGCCGTCCTGGTAAGACGGTCAGGGTTATAGGTTCAATGGTTTGCTTGGTGTCAGGTTACATGGGCCGCCTCCTTCATCGGAGGCGGCTCTTGTAGTTTTTGGGGTCTGCGGCCGGGATTGGTCAGCCGTTTTGGAACCCAAAGTTTTCTCCGGCAATTTCGAGCGTTTTCGAAAATTCAGCATTTATCTCTTCGTTGCCAGGGCCGTGCTGGTAACACGGTCAGGGTTAGTAAGTCATTACGGTTTGCTTGGTGTTCGGTTATATGAGCCGCCCCTTAAACGGGGCGGCTTCTTTTTTCCCGACGGGGCGTCTTCGCGTTAAATTCGGGAAGTTTGGAGAAAATTCTTGCGCCGCCCATAATCACGCTTTTGTTCCGCCTTGCCTGTAGGGGTGTCTTCCGCGGAAGACTGAGATTGCGGCGCGATTCGGCCGCTCGACCCTTCGAACCTGGACGGATCATGCCGACGAAGGAAACAGCAGGCGCGGATTGCGCCTTTTTTTGAGGGCGCGACTCGCGCCCCTTTTTTCGGCGGTCCGTTTGGGTTGGGCATCATCCACCATGCATCCTCCGATTCGAATCTCTCTTCTCAGCTTCGCGCTCGCCGCGACGTTGCCCGCCGCCGAGCCGGCCCAACCGCCCGGCGCCGTGACGTTGGCGCCCGTGCGCGTCACGGCCGATCTCTGGGCGTCACCACTCGCGCAAATTCCGGCGAGCGTGACGGTCTTCGACGAAGCGACCCTACGCCTCGGGGCGGTCGGTCATTTTGGCGACTTGGCCGACCGGATTCCCAATCTCACGTTTACCGGCGGCACTTCGCGACCGCGGTATTTTCAGATCCGCGGGATCGGCGAGAACTCCCAATACGAGGGCGAGACGCCGGATTCCGCGGTGCGTTTTCTCGTCGATGATTTCGATTTCACGGGGCTTGGCACGCTTGGGAGCACGTTTGATGTCAGCCAAATCGAGGTCTTGCGCGGGCCGCAGGCCGGTGCGTTCGGGGCCAACGCAGCTGGGGGCGTCGTGCGCTTGGTGACCAACGCGCCGACGCCGTTTTGGACGGGACGCGTCGAGTCGCGTTTCGGCGAAGATGCGTTGCGCGAGGGCGGATTTGCGCTCGGTGGTCCACTGGTCGCTGCACAGCCCGATCGTTTCATGGTGCGTCTGGCGGTGCAGCAGCATGCGAGTGACGGCTTTCGGCGCAACGCCACGCTCGGCCGCGCGACCAACGCCCGCGACGAGTTCAACGCCCGGCTCCGGCTGACGGCCAATCTCTCGCCGGCTTGGCGCTGGGAAGGCGCGGTGCTCTTTTCCGAGGTAAACAACGGCTTCGACGAGTTTGCGCTCGATAACAACGGCCGCCGCACGTTCAGCGATCAACCGGGGCGCGACGAACAGCGCTCCACTGCCGCGAGCCTGCGCGGCACTTATTCCGGGCTCGATGGCGTGCGACTCACGACCATCACGAGCGGCACCCGGGTGAATTCGGTTTACAGTTACGACGACGACTGGACCGCCGCGTCTTACGCAGGCTTCAGTGATCTTCGGCGCTCGCGGAACGGCTTCAACCAAGAGCTGCGACTCGACTCTGTACTCACGCGCGGTGCGTTCGGGGCCATCGACCGGTGGACGCTGGGCGGCTTCTACGCGAACCTCGTCGAAGACAGCGCCTACACGAACACCGATCCGGGCAACGTGCGCGGCCTGCGCACGCGCTACGATTCGGACCAGTTCGCGGGCTTCGGCCAAATCGCGCATGATTTTTCGCCGCGCACGCGTCTCATTGTCGGCCTGCGCGCGGAGCACATTGCCCTCGCCGGTCGGGGTACGAGGACCCGTTTCCGCCAAGCGCGCAACACGTTCGACCCCTTGGTCACGTTTTCGCCGGCCTTCGATGACACCCTCCTCGGCGGGAAACTCACGCTTGAGCACGATCTCGCCGGCGCCGTGCTCGCGTTTGCCTCGGTCACGCGCGGTTACAAAGCCGGCGGCGTCAACCTCGACGCGCGCATCAATCCGCCGGCCGATCCGCTTACTTACGGCACCGAGATGCTGTGGAACACCGAGGTTGGCCTGCGCGGCTCGTGGCTGGAGCGTTCGCTCACGGCCGAGATCACCGCGTTCAGCCTCGATCGCGCCGACACGCAGGTGCGCGACTCGGCGGGTTTCGGCGGCAACTACCGCTTCTTCACGGCCAACGCCCGCGCCGCCCACGTTACCGGCTTCGAGGCCGCGGTGAATTATGCGCTGACTCCCGCCTGGTCCGTCGCCGGCACGCTCGCGGCGATGGAGTCTGAACTCGATCCGTTTTCGCTCACCAACGGCAACTCCGGCGGCGGTCGCCCGCTCGCGAATACGCCGCGCACCGGCACCACGTTGGGCACGCGTTACCGGCCGGCCCCGACCGGGCTTTTCGCGTCGGCCGAACTCGTCGCCCGCGCCGAGCAATTCGACTCCAACAACCAAAACGAAGCGCGCCGCGCGTTCCGCCTCTACAACGCCAGCCTCGGCTATGCGTGGCGCGAATGGACGTTCACACTCTGGGGGAAAAATCTCACGAATACGCGCTATGAGAAACGCGTGTTCTTCTTTGGCAACGCAGACCCGGACTACGTCGAGACGCGCTACGAGACTCGGGCCGATCCGCGGCAGCTCGGCGTCAGCGCGGAGTATCGGTTCTGATCGCGCGGTTGGGCGCGGAAGTGGAGCTGGGGTTTGAAGTGGCATGGGGGTCCCGTCCATGGTTTTTGATTCTGCTCTCCTCCATTCGCCGTGCCTTCGGGTCGGGTCGGTGGCTACACGCGACGAGGGCGTCGCGTCCCCAAAGAAACGCACGGGCGCCCGATCCGCGGCGATGACGCGCGCCGTTATGGCGGTGCAAACAGGATGTGGTATTCGCCCGGCTTCATCGCCGGTGCGGTTTCCCCGATCAAAGTAAAATAGTTCTCTAAGGTCGGCCGATGATTGGTCCACAGTTCAAGAATCGCGAGGTGCCGGCCGGTCAGGTTTTGCTGATATCGTAGATTTTTGTCGCAGATGATGAAGACATCGAAGCCGGCATTTTCAGCGGCGGCCAGCAGGGTCCCGTTTTCCAGATCACCCCAGCCCATTTTCTGCGCCGTCCTCACCTCGTGCCCGGGCAGCGCGAGCCGCACCTGCACCGGTGTGCAGACGTCGAGTAAGATCTTCATTGCCCCAATTCTGCCGCGATGCGCTCGCCGCCGTGGCGGAGCACGGCCTGCGCGTCCGCGCGGGTGACGCCCTCAAAACTCTCCAGGAAATAGTCGAGGCTCAGACCCTCGGCAAGGTAGTCGAACATTGTCTGCACCGGCAGGCGCGTGCCGCGAAACACGGGCTTGCCGCCCAAAATCCCCGGGTTGGAAACCACGAGCCCGCTGGCAGCCGACTTGATTTCGAGGGTTGTGCTCATGGTCAGAACCTAGCGCCGGCCCCCTCCGCATCAAGCGCTCATCCGGGATCACCCGTGTGCGGTGGCGAAGGCGCTCCGGCCCACGGGCTTTTCTTGCCGCGTCGGCGGCGGGCGGTTCCACTTCGCGCATGATTGGAATCCAAGAGGGCGCGGGGGCGCGCACCAAAAAGAAAGCCGCGGAACGCGTGTTCCCGTTGCACCTGAGCTTGGTCGGCAGCGAGCCGCGCGTGTGGCGGATGGTGCTCGTGCGCGAGACGATGTGGCTCTCGCGCCTGCACGACTGCATTCAGGTGGCCTTCGATTGGTTCGATTATCAGACCCACGCGTTCAACTTCGACGACCTGCGCTATGGCAATCCGCTCAAGCGGGATGAGCTGGTGATCGAGGACGACCGCGACATCGCGCTCTCCGATCTCGATCTGGAGAACCGCGCGCGATTTTCCTACGGTTACCATTTCGCCGAAGGCTGGCAGGTCGAAATCCGCGTGGACAAGCCGGTGGCGATGGAGAAGGGCCTGCGTTATCCGCACTGCGTCGGCGGCGAGCGGGCCGGGCCGCCCGAGGACTGCGGCGGGCTCGAGGCGTTTCACGACATGCTGGCGTGCCTGAAGGAGCCGGAGACCGAACTCGGCCGCGAGTGGCGCGAGTGGATCGGCCCCGACTACGACGCCGAGGTGTGCGACGTCGCGAAGATCAACCAGTCGCTGCGGCGATTAACGAAGTAATTCGCGTTCAAGCCACAAAGTGCTCCTGACCCGACCATGGGGCTAAAGTGGGCCAAACGTTTGCCCGGATTAATTTCATGAACTCACTCTTCATTGAAAATCCACCTGCCCCCGCACGTTCTTGTTCACAAAATCCGAATAAAAAACGCCGTTTAAGGCCTTTTAATTTTTCGAAACCACACACTACCCATGACCCTACAACACAAGCCGGGAACCACTTGGGACGACGTCTATCGTCGCGCCCGCCAAGCCGCTCCTGAGGCCTTTGAGGCCAACCGCATCGCCAACCTGATCGGCGGCGAGTGGAAGTTCGTCGGGGAAACCCGCCCGCACGCCTTGGCCATCGACGCCTCGTTGATTCCCGGCCCGCCCCGGATCGACAAGCCGACGGCCGTCTCGGCGGTCGAGGGGTCTGCGCGGCAGCATGCGAAATGGTCCAAGGTCCCGTTGGACGAGCGCCAGCGCCGCGTGCAGGCGGCTCTCGGGCTCCTCCGCGAGCACCGCGATACCCTCGCCCTTCTTCTGATGTGGGAGATCGGCAAACCCTGGCGCATCGCCTGCGCGGACGTGGACCGCTGCGTCGACGGGGTGGATTGGTATATCAAGGAAATCGAACGGCAGATGGAGGGGCGGACGCCGCTGACGGGTCCCGTTTCCAACATCGCCTCGTGGAATTACCCCCTGAGCGTGCTGGTCCACGCCGAACTAGCCCAATTGCTGGCGGGCAGCGCCGTCATCGCCAAGACCCCTTCGCAAGGCGGCTTCCACGCTTTGACGCTGGCGCATGCCCTGATGGTGCGGGCGGGATTGCCCGTGACGTTGCTTTCCGGCATCGGGGGCGACCTCAGCGACGCGCTCATCTCGTCTCCGCAGCTCGGCGCGCTGGCGTTCGTCGGCGGGCGCTCCAACGGCCGCAAAGCCGCGAGTACCTTGGCTGACTTGCGTCGTCGGCACATCCTCGAGCAGGAAGGCCTCAACACCTGGGGCATTTGGAATTTCTCGCAGTGGCCGCTGCTCGCGGGCCATCTCAAGAAAGGTTTCGAATACGCCAAGCAGCGCTGCACCGCCTATCCGCGCTATGTCGTCCAACGCCGCCTCTTGCCCGACTTCCTCGCCACTTACCAGGAAGTCATCGCCTCCCTGAAGTTCGGGAATCCCTTTGCGGTGGCCGCGCCGGGCGACCCGTTGCCGGAGCTGGATTTCGGGCCGGTCATCTCACAGTCCAAGGCCACCGATCTCCGGGCCCGATACGAAGAAGCCATCGTGGCTGGCGGCATCCCCTTGATCCGGGGCGGCCTGGGAGTCGGTCGCTTCATCGCGGGTCAGGACCAGTCGGCCTACATCGCGCCGGCCTGCGTGCTTAATCCGCCGACGGGTTGGTCCTTCCATCATAGCGAACCTTTCGGACCGATCGACTCGATCGTCATCGTCGATACCGAATCCGAGCTCCTGTCAGCCATGAATGTCTCGAACGGTGCCTTGGTGGCTTCCATCGCGACCGACGACCCGGCTTTTGCGGCGCGGCTCCGGCCAGATGTCCAGTCCTTCAAGTTCGGCGTCAATGCCCCGCGGAGTCGCGGCGATCGCGAAGAAGTCTTCGGCGGCCGGGGCGCCTCATGGCGCGGCGCCTTCGTGGGCGGTGATCTACTGATCTCGGCCTTCACCGACGGAGATCGGCCGCTCTGCGGCAACTTCCCCAACGGTTCGCTCTACCCCCCGAACACCTGACCAGCAGGTCCGGCGGGCGGAGCTCAGGCGGATCATCTCCCTTTATCGGCGGCTTTTTTGTCAGCGGCGGCCTCGTCGCTGCTTGTCTTGGTTTCGCTAGTCTTGGCCAACTTGCGGAAGGCGGCCATGGCGGAGTAGAAGGCGATGCCGAACAACACCATGATGAAGCCCGCGAAATAGAGAATCAGCTCATTCATTTTTGGAGGTTCCGATGAGTTTGAGGTAGATACCGAAACCGAGGATGGAGGGCACCCAGAGACCGACAAAAATAGCCTCCGTTTTGTGGCCGCCGAAAAAAGTGATTTCAGCGAAAATCAGGGACAAGAAAGCAGAGACGAAGAGTAGTTTGTCGGTGAGGGTGAACTTTGAGAACATGGTGGGAGCGTGGGAGGTGTTGAGTGGGAGTTATAGCTGATAGGAGACTGGATTTTTTGGGGATCGGATTCGGGAGGGGTTTTTGGAGAGGCTCGTTTTGAAAACTCTCGATCGGTTTTGAATCATTGCAACTAGGACTCGCGTTCCTCGTTATCGAAAATTTCAGGCATTTTTTGGTAAAGGTTGTGGACCGTGAGGATGAGTAGCCCAAACAAAACTGAACTTACGATTAAGACGACGTTGACCAAACCCTCAGTCGAAAATGATAACCGGATTAAAATGGTTGAGACGATGAAACCAGAATTGCGAATGACCGTGTGGAATCTCTTGGTGAGAAAAAAAGAGAAAAGGAGTAGAATTACATCCACCACAATCAAGATCGTGAAGAATTGATCGAAAAAGATACTGTTGATATTTTTGAAAGCCAACGGCGCGGAGGTAGCTGGAGAAAAATTATCGATGGACCACGTTACGAAGGTAAAAAGCGCTAAGCCTAATAAGACCGGAATTAAGATGACGGCTAAACCCTTCTTAAATCTGATGAAGCGAGCTAAGTTGGCTGGCTGGGGCCAAACCTCAGATTTCACCGGCAGGGCTTGCTTTCCCTTTAAAACAAACAGGTAGAGAAGATAAAAAAGCACCAGTGATGCGATGAGATCATAGGTGAATTGAAGGTCCCCGCTGATGTCGAACCAGTTGGACGTGATCTCGAGATTGCCCAAATCTTTAAACAGTCGGCGAATGATGATCAGGGTGATGATTTCATACTGTTTGCTAATGTAAGTCGTGATCGACCTCGGAAGATAGTAAACGAGCATGTAGACCTCGTAAACGATGATAAACGAAAACGGGGTGTAGGTCGCTACGATGGGATTGCTCAACATTTTTGAGCCAGCTCCTAATGTAAAAACTCCGAAATCGGCTAAAATGATCAGAGTAAGATGCACGAGAAAGCCAAGGATGGCGATCGCGAGGATGGACCGCTCTGCCCCCGCTCTCACCTTCGCAGAGAGAAACGTGTTATAAGCTCGATCGAGCAAAGAGGGAGCAGGCACGGAAGGATAAGATTCCGAAAGACTCGGCAGGTCAAATTAAGAGGCGAGATATCAAATCCTCTTCGAGGTTACGGCAATGGGACTGACTGCTAGGGGACTGGATTTTCAGGGGGATCGGGTTCGGGCGAGGTTTCAACGACTCGCTGCGAGGGCGTGGCGATGCGCGTGCGGGTCGCGGCGGCAACCGAGCACGCGATGGACGACGGCTTAGTTGCCGTAGACCCGATAGTGGACGGCGGAGGGAAAGCGGCGGGCGAGCAGGCGATAGCAGCCGAAGCGGACGTGGTGGATGCCAGCGTAGAGGACGAGGGAGTCGATCTCGGCAACCAGGCGGTCAAAAAATAGCCGCCGACGCCGGGGGCTTGCAGATCGTAGATTTTACGCCCTGCGGCTAAGTCTTCGAGCGCGGTTCGGAGGATTCGGACCGTCATTTTTCGCGAGATTTGAGCGGAGTTTAGTGGTTGCGGGGCTTAGCTGCACCCGGCTTAGGCAAGCGCGAGCAAGGTGCGACGGGCCTGATAGAGGTTGGAAAGGGCGAAGAGCAGGTGGGCCCGAATTTGGGCATTAAACCGTCACTGCCTGTCTCGACTGATGCTGACCTATTTGTGACCTTGCCCGAGCTTGAGGAACCCCGGCACCCAGTTCCCAGTCATCCAGCTCCCTCGTATCCCGGAACGAACTACGCCGCTGAAGAAACGCCGACGCCCCCCGACGCTGCTAAAAGCGCGCCGTCACCGCGTTGAGCCACTTTTGATGATAAAGTTGCGCCCTTCAGCCGCGCACCAGAGGCGATAAACGTTAATGACGTTAGAACGAATGCCGTTTGCGGGAGTTTTAAGAAACCCATGCTTTTTGGCGGCCTCAAAAAGCAGCCTCTCTTTCTGGGTTAGACGGTGCCCAATCCCCTGACTGCCAATTTTCGTGCGCGTTGGTCCGCCACGGCTCAAGCGTTCGACATCATCTTTGTTCGGCTTTGGCATTTTGATACGTAAAAGTTAATCTTCAGACTGAGCCCGAAATAATCGATGTGGCTCGGGTGTTTGTCAAAAAACGAGGATCTTTTGGCTGGGTCCCCATTCAATGACTCTTCTGTTTTTGCTGCAATGCCTTGATCCGTGCTCATTCGTGATCCGTGGTTAAAATGTTTTGGATGGTTCCGGTTTAGGTGAGGCTGGGCAAGCATGAGGTCTTAATGTTACGTAAAATGAATTTCGGGGGATAACCCTTGCCCGATCAAACGTCGGCTTTATCCAACGATGAGGAAACCGACCAACAAAGGCGGTTTTCCTTTTGCCCCATCATCAGACCGACACCGCATACCCCACGGGCAGCTGACTTTTGCATATAACACTGAACCAACAAGTGAGAATGAATACGCCAAATACCCCCCAATACCATATGGCCCGCAAGAGCATCTTATGTGCCCTAGGCCTCGTCCTCACGACGGGAATTCCCCTTGGCTACTCGCAATCGACCAAATCGGAGGGAGTTCTTCAGCTTTCGCCGTTCGAGGTCACTGCGGATTCGGAAGTGGGCTACATGGCCACCCAAACCCTCTCAGGCTCCCGCCTGCGCACGGAACTTGGCAATGTGGCGGCCTCGATCGACGTGCTGACCGCGGAATTTCTTCGCGATGTCGGGGCGACCAACATGTATGATGCTCTTGATTTCGTCGGCAATGTCACGACGGCGGCGGTCAACGGCGGGGTGTTGGGTAATCAGGAAAATCAAGTGTGGTTTTCAAACCCCTACACCGCGCGGGGATTTAATGCCACAGCGGTCTACACGGATTTTTTCAACATGGGGAGGATCCCGCTCGATTTCTACAACACGTCCAATTTCACCGTGGCGCGGGGTCCCAACTCGATCTTGTACGGCATCGGGTCCCCGGGCGGCCTGGTCAATTCCGCGCGCAAGCGTCCACAGTTCGGCAAAGATTTCACGGAAGTGCAGTTCCGCACCGATAACTATGGCTCATTCCGCGCCACGCTGGATGCCAACAAAGAGATCATCAAAAACAAACTGGGGGTCAGAGTCGCGCTGTTGCATGATGATCGTAAGGAATTTCTCAAGCCCGCTGAAATTGAACGCCACGGAGTATATGGCGCGGTGACCTACCGGCCCTCCAAGAAGACCTCGCTCACGGTAACCGGAGAAAAGGGCAGTGAGTATCGCACTTTCCAGTACTCCATGATGGCATTCGATGGCATCTCACGCTGGCTGCAGGCGGGTAAACCCGTTTATGCCGGCACCGGCACCGCTCCCCTTACCGGCAATAACAGTATGAATACCAACTTTGGCAGCGGTCTGGATCGCGAGGCGAAAGAGGGCTTGGTGATATACGGCCAGCCCAACATTCCCATTTTAGACTGGGTGAACATGGCCCGGACCGAGCGCCTAGAAATCAACAATCACCCGGACATAGGGGCGATTCGCAATACCAGTTTCACTGAGGATACAGCGGTCTGGGATTATGCCAATGTGCAGTTGCCCGGCAATAGCCGCCAGCGCAGCCTGAAATGGACCGATATTTCCGTCTTCCTGACTCAGGAGCTGTTTGTTCCTGATCTGCAGCTGGAACTGGCCTTCAATCGAAGCAAGACGGACTCTGTCACAGCAAACACCTTCGGCATGTTCTTCTTGCAGATGGACGCCAACCGGAAGCTGCCCAACGGCTCCCCGAATCCCAATTTCGGGATTCCCTACGTTGAGTCGGAACGGACCGAAGTGCCGGTCGAAACCAACACGTTGCAAACAGCCAGGGCCACCTTGTCCTACAACCTCGATCTGAAGGACAAGAAGATCTTTGGTCTCGGCTTGGGCCGTTACACTTTCATGGGCATGTATGAGGAGAACCGCACGAACTCTCTGTTCGCCCAGTTTCGCCGGGCCTATATCCCGACGACGCTTCCTGGCTTCCCCGCCGGGGCGAACAACTACAACAATGCCAGCAACCGGGTACGGACCCGCACCTACGTGCAAACTTCGCTCACCCCGGCAGGTGCCAATGTTGAGCCATATTACAAGGTAGATTTTAGCCCGATCGATCGCGACGGGGTACAGGACGCCTGGTATCCCGTTTCATCCCCACGCGATATCTTAGATAAGCGCCAATCCTCGGTTGCGGCGGTGCAGGGCTTTTTCTGGAAAGCTAAGGAGGGATACGAGAGAGTGCTCCTGACCTATGGAGTGCGCAGCGACAAGCAGAGCTCTCAGCGCAAGGTATACCCGGTAGCAAGCGGCGTCTTCCCGGGTGCATTCTGGCGTGGCGATCCGTTCAGTCAGAGCAAAGATACGCTTTACAATGGACCGCTGAACTACGGCACCGTGGGGGCTGCAACAGTGACGAAAGCCCCGACCAAAACTTACAGTGCCATCCTGAAGCCGACGAAGAATATCAGCCTGTTCTACAACTACTCGGATGTGCAGATTGCCATTTCATCGCTAAATACTGACATCTACAACCGCTTTCTGCCCAACACTATTGGTGAGACCAATGACTTCGGCTTTCGCGTGAGCCTGTATGATGGCAAGGTGGCCGCTTCTTTCTCGAAGTTTGAGACTACGGCGAATGGGCAGTTGGATGACCAATTCATCCGTACAACAATAACCCCGACGTTGGAGGACATCTGGGAGGTGGTGGACCCGACAAGCCGGATTCATAAGGGATTTAATGAGCGGTATTCGACGCTGCGGGACGACGCCTCGAAGGGATACGAATTTACGCTGATCGCCAACCTGGCTCGCGGCTGGAGCACCCGGCTGGCCGTCAGCAGCGCCAACACTATCGTTAAGAGCCGTCTGCCCATCGTAAACCAATACATTGCCGAGTTCTCCCCCCTGTGGGAGGCCCAGCGTGCCAAAGCCCTCGTGTCGCCGGATACAACGGTGGGCTACAACACGGTGGGGGACGCGCTTACCCAACTTCGCTCAGACATTGCCGACTTCATGGCCTTGGTGGGCTCTGCACCGCAAGCGCAGCGCCAATACAAGGTTTCGTTCAACACGAATTACAACTTCCGGGACAGGGTCCTGAAGGGATTCAGCCTGGGCGGCGGGGTGCGCTGGCAGAGCAAGGATGTAATCGGGTATGGGTACAATGTGGCTTCCTTGACCAAACCCGAGGTGGTGATCGACAGCTCGAAACCCTTCTACGGTGAGTCGCTGCTGGATGTCAGCGCCAGTCTGGGATACAGTTTCGAGGTAAAGCGTATTCCTGTCAGGTTGCAGCTCAATGTGAGCAATCTGCTCGACCAGAGCGGTACCTTTGCCCGAGCGGCGATTGATGACCTGAAAGGGAATCGTTACGAGACACTGCAACAAGTGAGGCAGCCGCGTAGCTTCGTCTTCACGACCACCTTCGAATTCTAAATCTTAGTGGGAGACTTCATGCGGGTGCAGTTTGGCATCTCGGACACGAGATGCCGCTGTGCCCGCAATGTTTTTATGTATTGAAGTTAAGGCCCCGGGTGTAAACGGCCGACCGGGTGCCCCCAGGTGAGGTCTTGATAATAACCAATGGGAGGTCGCAATGATAACCACTACGATGGTCGCAGCGGTTACCAATGAGATCGGACTACAGCGCAGCAGGCTGCCACAACCGCGGCGTGAGCGCGCGAAGGTCGTCGCGATTGGTCATCCGCAGCCGGGCGATGATGTCCTTCATATAGGCCATCGGGTCTTTGTCGTGACGCTGGCACGAGACGATCAGCGAGTAGAGGATGGCCGAGCGTTGGCCAGCCGGCGTCGGGGTGCCCGATAAACAACCAGTTCTTCTTTCCGATGCACGAGGGCCGGATCGCATTTTCGATCAGGTTATTGTCGAGGCGACTTTCGCCGTGATGCAGATGGGCGCTGAGCGGAGCCCATTGGCTGAGCAGGTAATCGCAGGCTTTGCCGAGCCTCGACTTCGGCAACACCCGCTCGGCCGACGTCAGTTGCCAGCCACTGATCGTAGCAAGTGAAGGATTTTATGCAGGCATCGCCACGGTAGCGTTCGACGCAGCGGTGAAACGTCTCGTGGTGACCAAGCGAAAGCACCTGAGAGAATACGGTGGGGGTGGCCAT
>Ga0209550_10001462_pt1 | contig 22607 bp, 14 predicted proteins | sample LauGreSuBDMM15SN_2_FD_187567 | JGI IMG/M metagenome (GOLD analysis project Ga0209550, IMG submission 187567) | Freshwater lake microbial communities from Lake Michigan, USA - Su13.BD.MM15.SN (SPAdes) (version 5) | ecosystem: Environmental > Aquatic > Freshwater > Lake | place: Lake Michigan... | reverse complement strand
ATGCCTCAGCTCTTTAGCATCGGTCTCGCAGCCCACAAACGCGACAGGGTCGCCATCAAGAGCGTATCGACGACCACCTTTCTGATACTCGCATTTTCACAAGCCTTGTGGATCGTGTATGGCTCAATAAAGGCCGACGTCCCGGTCATAGTGGCGTCGACGATATCGTGCGTCGCGACGACCATCATCACTTTGATCAAAATAATATACTTGGCATTCGTGGATGTCGAAAAAGATCCGACAGAGAGTCAGTGTTTAATTCAACAAGGGTCGCAAACCAATACGAATGTATAGTTGAAACCACAACATGCAACAAAAAACCTTTTTTATCTTTGTAAAGAGTAGCACCATGGACTCGACAAACAATACGTTGTATCGCCTAGTCCTGGAGTTTATTGCGAAACACAAGTCGTACGTCGTCTTGTACATCTTGTACTTGTGTGTCATCCCCATCAAAGAAGTCCTAATGCCCCATTTGTTTGGAAAGATCATCAAGGCGTTCCAAGGAAATCAACCCGTCATGACCATCGTCGTCGCTGCCATCCTCACTTGGATTTTTGTGCATTCCATCATCACTTACATCGATTGGCAAGACATTTTTTTCTATCCCGCCATGATGGAGTTTTTGCGCTCCAAGACTCTCGCGTGGCTGTTCGACATCTATCGCGACGACTACGAGGACATGAAGACGACCGATACGATCGTCAAGATCTCCAAACTCCCGCAATTGATCTACGGCTTCTTGGACATGTGGAAAAAGGTGTTTATCCCCATGATTGTGACGTTCTTCATCGCAGTCATCTACATCACGTTGCAAGATGCGACTACGGGGATTGTGTTGATGATCGTGTTGGTCATCTACGTCATGGTCATCTTGGCGTCGCCCAACAAGTGCGGTCAAGTGTCTCAAGAAAAAGACCGCTCGATCAACACCCTGAACGAAGAGACCGAGGACACATTGCGCAACATGATGGCCGTCTTGAACGCGCAACACGAGAAGTTCGAGGTCGATCGCACGTCGTCATACAACGCCATCTACTCGGACTTGTGTCAACGGACGATGTGGTGCATCATAGGGGTGCAATGCAAGCTCGTACCGTGTCAGTTGTTCTTCATGGTGTTTGCCATTTGGCGCTGCTACGGGCTCATGGCGACAAAAAAGATGGACATTGGTCAGAGCATCAGTATCTTGATCATCCTTCTCTTTGTGTCCAATTCGCTCAACAAACTCACCAACGAAGTGCGTGATCTCATCATCAAATACGGGATGATCCGCGAATCTATGACCCTTTTCGACAAACGCCCGAGTCATATGCCCGACGACCCGCCCACTCCGCCCCCCAACGTGACCGACTTTGAGATCTACGCCGACCAAGTGTCATATCGCTACAATGCGTCCGTTCAAGACATCCTCAACGGCGTGAGTATCGGCATCCGCCCCGGTGAAAAGGTGCTCATCGAGGGGCGCATCGGGACGGGCAAGAGCACGCTCCTCAAGTTGATCATGCGATACAAGAACCCGACGAGCGGCATGATGTACCTGAATGGTGCGCCATACACCGACATTAGCATCGAGACCGTGCGCAAACGTATCGGCTATGTGCCGCAAGCTAGCATGTTGTTCAATCGATCCATTTACGACAATATCGTGTATGGATCAGAGGGAAAATATAGCGTCGACGAGATCTATCGACTGATCGACCAACTACGCCTCAATCACATCTTTGAGCGTTTTGAGGACGGGCTGTTGTCGAGCGTCGGCAAAAATGGGAGTCGGTTGTCAGGGGGACAACGCCAAATTGTTTGGATCTTGCGCGTCTTGCTTCAAGACCCTCAGATCCTCTTGCTCGACGAGCCGACGGCTAGCATCGACGAGGACACCAAGGATTCTATCTATGCCTTGTTGGAGAGTCTCATGCGCACACGCACGGTCATCATGGTGACCCACGACAAGACGCTCGAGGCGCACGCGACACGTATCATCACAGTAAAAGACGGTACGATTCTACGGGATATGGCACAAAGTCGAGGAGTCTATGGTGAAGTCGGGACTGTCGGGACTGTCGGGAAGTAGCTTGCAATCGAGTCTTTGATCGAGTGTAGTTCATTTTGAGTTGTGTAATGCTTTGTATAGTCGAACGACTTGAACATGTCCATATTGATATACTTATTAAAGTGTTCGTGGATGGTCTCGGGGTGTGTCACAAAAGGGTTGTCGTTGCCCTGCACCTGTTGGATGTGCTTGTTGAGACTGACCTCCCACTTGCTAATGGGATATTGGTGATACCACATGACGAGAATGCTAGGATCAATCACCTTTTGAAAGATGTCGTCGGCAAACTCGGGATACGTTGTTACAAAGTATGCAACACATCGCGCGATACGACCCCGATGTTTGACCAATGGCACAAAGTTGCCGAGGTAGGAAAACGAGTTGGTACGTAGGTCCTTGTGACACTTGATCTTGGTCAGCTCACCTTCCTTGTCCAACACGTTGACGGCGGATGTCATGGGAATACGATCAGTAAGTCTAAAATTGCTTCGGCGACTATTGAGCTTACCGGGATACACGATAAAGTTGTGCATATCACCGCTAAGCGTTGGTTGCGAATGCTTGTACATGCACTGGGGAACCACGTGTTCGATGGTCTTGGGTGCGACGACTTTGTGCTCAATGGTCTTGCAGGACGATTGCTCGTACCAAGACAGGAACACATTGCGAGCGCTTCTATATGAAAGAAGCTTGTTGGGGGACTTTGCCACCATCATGTGTACTATAAAGCCACATTGCAATACGTGGAGGTATGGATTATGCACTACTATGGATACAAAAAAGTTTTTTGGTTTTTTCTTCTTTCTTTTTACACTTTTTTGTTGTTTTTAGGTTATTTTACTATTGATAACATATTCACTCAACAGTCGTGTTTTCGGCATTGCAACTGATGTAGATGTAGGGATTGTAATTAATCTTGGCAACATCTTTTGCAAACTTGGCGAGATTTGCATCCGACGCCTTCTCGGGCACTTGCACCAATCCCGACAACTCGTTCGTCTTGTTGAGAGGCTTGATGAAGCGCAAGTTGGCGCCCTTGAAGGCCACCCCGATCGCGTGCTGCAGGAGCGGAAAGGCCTTGTTGAATAACACCCTGTCCACCGCCACAAACTTGATGCTAAACTTCACCGCGGATTGTGGCTCGTCAAAGCGCGTGACGACGGGGTTAGGGATCACGCGGATCTGAATCATGCGCCTCATCTCTTCGTCAAACACATTCGAGTCGAAGAACTCTTGCTTGGAAAAGGGACAACCGTGTGCAAAGTGCAGAAACATCGCAATGTTGCCCTTTCCCGAAGTCAATGGACTAAGCTTGCATCCGACCACGTCAAAGTGTTGATTCGTGAATGCACGCACCGTGTCGACCGCAATACGCATCGCATTCTGGGCGTTCTCACGGAAACCTGGGGGAAGATGGCCAGGCTCGACGCACACCAAAGTGTCCAATTTCTCGCTAGACACTTTGACCTTCATGTCCTCGTCCTCCTCATCCTCGTCTCCGATAAAGTCGCGAATGTGAAGTGGGACGCCGTGTATTGTCTTCGAGTAAGAGAACTTGGCAATGGTTGGTGTCACGATGATGCACATGTTTTGGCGAGGATAGTTGGCGATCGGATTTCCACCGGTGGCTTCGTACACGTTGCGCAACGATGTGCCCCCAAAGGCAGGGACGTACGCCATAGGAGTTTTCGTGGGAACGTTGTACCCGAGTGCGGCCGAGAGACCGTCGGTGGACACGAGCGTCTTGATACCTGCAGCCAAGAGCTCGGCTTGCATCTCGTGGGGATACCAAGAAGCAGGGAGCAAAACATCGGGAGTCATGAAGGCACACATGTGATATAGTATGGGTAGCTGGAACAACGGACTGTGTCAAGTGTTGTGTAAAGGGGCAGTGCTTTTATGTCTCTTTCATTTTTTTTCTTATTGTCGAAAAAGCCTAGCTGTGGGGGTATAGCAAAGTCAGATCGATATAGGACTCGCTCGACACAATGGTGAAACTGCCGAGTGAAAGGTCGGTCGTGGACAAGAGCACGGTCACACTATCGTTAGTTTGGAGGTAGGCATAAGTCGAGATGGACGCCATGTTGGCGCCCGAGGGTATAAAATCTCGTGCGAGTTGCTTGGACTGGTCTGTGGGGAGCGTGCTACCGCTCGTGTTCTTGAGAAGGGCAAGGGTTCCGTTCACATAAGGGTCGGAGAATTTGACAAAGACCCGGACAAACCAGAGGCCGGGCGCTGGGGCCTTGAAATAAGACCCTCCAGTCGTGCTATCCGAAATAAAGTCGTTGCTCGAAAGCCGGTTGAGCAGCTTTCCGCTACCATAATTGGCGACCAACGATGCAGCGTTCCACTTAAGGACAGACAAGAACGTAGCTTGTGTCATCTGGGGTTGAATTTGGTCGTTGTGCATCGGTACGCGTCCGTGATACACCTCCTTGTACAAGATCTTGTTCAACTCGATTTGACTAATGTTAGTGAGACGATAGTCGCTGGTGATGACGGGCTGGCCCTTGACGTACAAGCATCCATCGTCCAAAATGTCGATGTGTCCACGCACTGCGGCATACGGCTTTGCGCCCGTCGCATAAGTCACCTTTAACCAATTGCTGTTCACCGCATCCATCACACCAAACTCGTTGGCATACGCGCCTTTGCTATAAAACGCTATATTTCGACCATTGTTGGGTTGCAAGCGTAACACAACGTCGTTGTTCAACCCCGACTTGACCGTCAAACCATCAACGGTGCCTGTGATGGAGCCGGTCGCAAGATTGCTCGCAGCCAAGTTCGAGCAGTTTAACGTTTTTGTTTGCATGTTCAAGTTCATTACCGATTGCGTCACACCGGTGACGGCGTCTTTGCGTTGCACGTCAAACGTACCCGACGTAAATAGACTGATACCATTCACGTCATATGCGATGCCATGCTCGCGTGTCGAGCCCATGTGGAACTTATCGCATACGACTAGATTGCCTGCGACCAAAGTGTCTCCCACGATCTCCAAGTCGCCTGCAATCGTATTGGTGTTGTTGCTGCCAAAAACCGTCTTTTGACTCGTCGAATTTAAAACGCCAGGCGTGCCCGGAAGAGTGATTGGGCCGTTAAATAAGGCCGCGGCACCGACGTACAATGTTCCCATGTTGCTCGTGGGGCCGTTGATCACGTTACACTCGCCGAAAAACGTGTCGGCTGTGCCACTCCGGTCGACGATGAGTTGTTTCGCTGTCACATTCGAAGTCACCACCATTGCATCACGGAACCACGATGTCCCAACGTTACAAAATGATCCTGTCACGGACGTGTTGCCGTCAATCTTGTTGCCCCACGTGGCCCCGAACGTCGATTGTTGAATGTTGACAATGCTGCTGAATGTCGCATTTGACGAGGCTGTGAAGACACCAGCGACATCCACGTATCCTTTAAAGGTCGTGTTGCCCACAATCCGGTTGCTAGGTGATCCGAAAAAGGTGTAGGCATCCAACACCGGATCAAGAGGGGTCGCCGTGGCGCCCTTGTCGCATTTGAGCGCCGACGCTTGAACAATACCCGTGACAACCGTCGCACCAGACACCGTGTCGTGTGTGAACCGTGACACTTGATCCGTCTTATTGCGAAAAGCGATTTTCCCTGTCGTCTCGATACCCCCACATTCGGCAGAGGTGAGCGGATTGTTAAATAACGCGATGCCTTGTGTGTCCGACAGAGTGGAAGAGAGCACGAGCGTGCCGTCCACAAAGAACTTGCCACAACGTGCGCGTATGGCATTCGACGCGACATCGAGCTCGATCATTGTCTTTTGAGTTCCCGCGCGTTGTACAGATACTTGGTATAGGGCTTCGGATCCCGACGTTTTCCAAATAGTGTCATTCGAGCTAAACACGAGATTATTGTTGATGGTGAGCGAATCGTCGACATACATGGATCCCATATTGCTCGTGTCTCCTGCAATGGTATTATTAGGGTACTTGAATGTAGTGGTCGTAGTTGTCCCGGTTCCCAACACACTAAGTTGATTGGCACGCACGTTGGATGCTGTGACAATGTCCGTGAAGAACACGTCGTCATAGAACGTGGTCACACCATTGACCTTGTTATTCGAGCAATCCCAATACACGTTGCTTTGTGCATCCTTTCGCACCTCAAGTGTCTTGGTGGCTTGTACAGCGCCTACAAACGTTGTATCCCCGTAGACCACATTGGATGCTAGGCCAAACACTGTATAGGTCGACCCCGTTGAACGGAAAGCGACATTGCTCTCGAACGTGGCTTTTTGTTGCGCCCTCAACGTTCCCGTGACCTCACAATTTCCTTCGTTCGTGAGATCGCCGACGACACGGGTCACTCCTCTTAACTCATTTCCTGTCGACAGACCAAACACATTGTCCTTGAGACACGTGGGACCAGTGACACACAAGGACGCAATATTGCTGAGGTCACAAGTGTGATTGAGGACGCGCTTACCATCCATGCACAAGTCGTTCGCCACGTCGATGCCTTGAGCAAACACATTAGATGCTTCATTGTCGATATACATTTGTAACTTTTCACCACCGAGCGTGTACGAAGAGACACCGTGCAAGCGCGGGTCGGTTGTTACAGTGCCAAAGAAGCAACCGAAGAACTTGCCAATAGGCGCGCGCCATGTGCTAGTCGACGTCGTGTCGACGTATTTGACGACTTCGGTGCGCGGAGTGCCAGACAAACCATCGACAAACACGCTGATGGTCTTGCGACGCCATACACACACGACACTCACTCGACAAGTGGGTAGATTTTTTAAAGCCGTGACTAGTTGGTCGTATATTGGCGTACCACCATTACGGTAGATGACCACTCGTCCGGACGTGTAAAACACTATGTGATAGCCACCGAGTGACGTCTCTGGCAAACTTGTGCTTGTTGGGCAAGTCGAATCATACAAGAACAACGTCACCCACGACGGTGAGCCAGTGGAGTACACATTGTTGCCTAGATTCTTGTAAGAGACCTCGAGGCTCGCAGAGGAGATGCGCGTATCCATAGACACTGCAAAACCACCACTTTTCGTAAACTCGGTGTAAATCGGTCGTGCAACATAGTCTCCAAAGTAGGATGAAGGATTGCGCGGATTGGCGTCAAAGGTCTCAGACACTTGGATCGTGGAACCCGTCACACAAGCGGGACCTAGTAACTCGGTCATATTATCGTTGGCGAGCAGGCGGTCACGACCACGCACTTGCAAGACATAGCTGTGGTCAGGGGCGTTGATCCTTTGGTACACATTAGATGTCAAGTGTTCCACGGCGATCTCTGCGTCTTGGCCGAATCGCAAATTCCCGTCACTCACATCCACCCATCCTTTCAATATCAAGTTAGAGGCCAATAGATCGCTCGTGATGTTGTTGAGCGCAATCTTGGCGTTGGTCACGTTTCGGTCTGCAATCTTGGGTGCCGTCACCGCACCGTCCATGATGACCCGAGACACCACCGCCGAGTCGCCCAGTTTGACCTCGGTCACACATAGGTCACGCAACTTGCGCTCTGTAACGTTTGAGTCCGCGAGTTTTGTCTCGGTCACATTAGAATCTGCCAACTTGCGTTCGGTGACGTTCGAATCTGCTAGTTTGGCCTCGGTCACACATAGGTCACGTAACTTGCGCTCTGTGACGTTCGAATCCGCAATGTTGCTCTCGAACAAGCTCGCGTCGGCAATCTTGTCGCCCGTCACCGCCTTGTCTTGAATTTTAGGCGTTGTAACCGCACCGTCTGCGAGTTTGTTCATACTGATTGCGTAATCCTCAATCTTGTCGTTTTTTACACTAGCCAAAGCCAACTTTGATGACGTGACACACTGGTCGCGCAATTTACGCTCGGTCACATTCAAGTCCGCGATCTTGGCCTCGGTTACACACAAGTCTCGCAACTTGCGCTCTGTGACGTTCGAGTCCGCAATGTTCCTCTCGACCACACTAGCGTCGGCAATCTTATCGCCCGTCACCGCCTTGTCTTGAATTTTAGGCATCGCCACGGCACCATCTGCAAGTTTGTTCATACTAATCGCATGGTCCTCGATCTTTCCGTTCTTGACACAGGCATCGGCTAGCTTTGACGCCGTCACACACTGGTCGCGCAATTTACGTTCGGTGACGTTCGAGTCCGCGATCTTTGTCTCGGTCACGTTACCGTCCGCAATCAACTCTGATACTATGGCATCGAGTGCGACATGTCTCGAAAGAACATTGCGATTCGCGATCTTGACCGAGGTCACGTTCGAGTCGGCTATCTTTGCTTCTATCACTGCTTGGTTGGCGAGCTTGTCTGCAAAGACATTTCCATCGGCTATATTGAGGGCGGGGATACGCAGACCACTAGATAGCTTGTCGAGTGTGACACATGTGTCGGCGAGCTTGTCCGTGGACACACATTTGGGTTGGAGATGCTCGCGATAGATGGCTAGGTCGTCGATCTTGTCCTGGTTCACGGCTTTGTCTTGCAAATGCGCTCTTTGCACATTGTTGTTGGCAATATGTCGTCCGAGCACATTGGACTCACGAATCGCGCCGCTTGTGACGGCCTGGGATGCCAAGTGTCGTGCGTCGACATTTGCGTTGGGTATGTTGAACCGGCCGTTGGCAAACAAGTTGTGGCCATCGACGATCACGGACGCACCACTGACATTACCTTGTGTGGTCACGCTTCCCGCCGTAGTGATGTGGCCGTTGACGAGACTAACATTGTTGATGCGCCCGCTGACGTCGAGGTCGCCAAACACACTGACATTATTTCGGTCCACATTGAGTGTCGACGAATTTCCGGTTCCGCACCCGAGTTGGATTGTCTTGGTCGCATCACGAAGGCAAATGGCCAAGTCTCCTTGATCGGCGGACGCAAGTGGCTTGGTCAACGTCGATATGATGTAATCCTCCATACTACATTCTGACCACAAAAAAACGTGGAAAAATCTCTCGTCAAAGAGTAAAGAAGCCACAACATGAGCGACACCCCCGGAATAGAATCGACCCGAGCCGTGGACCATGAATCCCAACACGACGTGTCCTCTGCACCACACGCGACGCTCGACGCTCTGAAAGTCGATGGCGTGAGGATGAGCGAGCAGGTCAATGCATTGAACGACACGATCGACTTGTTGATCAAGGACATTCAAGAGACAGGTAGTAAAAAGTTCAAGTGCAAAGAGTATCCTTTGGACAACAACTTTGTAACCCGCACAAAGACCATTGTCCGTGGCATCAAAGATGTGTTCAAGGATCTCGAGATCTATACCGACCGCCACCTAGAGTACTTGCAAGATCACCACCGAACAAAGTTCTTTGACAAGACGCAAGTGTTGCTCATGCAAATGGCCACCTCGGCGGACGAGACAAAGTACCAAGTTCTCATCTACTCTGTGATCAACATGGTGGAACGCCTCGTTTCGTTACTCAACCTATTCTTTGATTGCTCGGCCGAGTGGGCAGAGAACGACCACATGAAAGACGAGATGAAGCAAAACATCTATTTGTTCCTCGATCTCATCGAACATCAAGCGTCGTATATCGTGACGTTGGACCTCTTTTTCAAAAAGTACTCATCAGATGGAAGCATGAAAAAGGTGGGTGATTGGTTGAGCAAGGCCGGTATGGACGCCCGCAAGGAAAAGATGAAGAAGCTGCATAAAAAGTTCGCGCCTGACGACAAACAAAGCGGTGTGGGATGCGTTATATCTTGATCTAAAGACATCTTTCACTTTAGTTGTAGGTATGCCATGGATAGATCAATCGAAGATATCGAAGAAAACAACACGCCCGAGTACGAGAACGAGATCATACATCTCCAAGAAGCGTTACAATCAAGTCTATTTGAAGTCGACCAACTAAAATCTAGCCTCAACAGTGCCAAAGACCTGATTCGCCAAATGGAGATCGAACTAATCAAGTCTCAAGAGGACATTTGCTACAACAAGACGCGTTCGAGCGAGTCCAGCAGCGGGTCGAGTGTATCGACGAGCGAGAGCGACGAACCGGAGCGCAAGAAACGGGGCTTGTCAAAGCAAGTGATGGAACGTTGGGATTTTTACAATCGGCACAAGAACGATACCGAAGTACTATTTGCATTAAAAACTAAATTCAAATCGATCGGTATCGATGTCGTTCCATGGCATCTAGTGAAAAAAAAGACGGACGAGTTGTTTTTCAAGCGGCTCAACATGAATACTTTACCCACTCGGGTACTTTAGAGTCTGTGAAAAGATCGATTTGAAGTTTGTTTTTTTATGAACGCGTGCCAAAGAGGTGGCGAATGCTCTTGCTGCAACCTCGGCTTTCCAAGCACGTCGCGTATCATTAAAGAACGCGTTCCTGTCCTTGATTCGACCTCCGCCTCTTTTTTGCTCTTGATTTTGCGGTACATATAAAGCCCACGTGAACATGTCGCCGAGAGCAACGTTTGTTTTGAAACAATGTGATTGTTCAATTACAGTGTCGATTGATGTTTCGATGATGTTGTGTGACTTGATAGATTTGGATACGAGGCCGGAACTTATGGGGTCGAATATGACGATTTCTTCGTGCAAATTGAAGGATGGATGATATGGTGTGTACATTTTGGGCGCAATGTATCCATCGTATATGTTGGAGAACAACTCTTTCAGAATTGTGACGGTGTAGCCATCATTCATAGTGTCGGGTATACGCACGCCCTGCGGTGTGATGGGATTGCCGTGCCTAGAGACGTGTTGTGTGGCATCTATCATTCGTTTCAAGCACTGTTTTACCGCCGCCTTTTCTGACGCGTCAGATGCTTGTTCAATCATCTGTCCAATCATTTCCATTTGACGAATGTAAGAGCATGTGCCGTATGCGATGGACAATTTGACGATGCAATCGATTGTGTCGGGATCATTGTTCGACCGCGAGCCGTATATGTGAGGAAGCAAACCGATCAGCTTTCGAAGGTCGACCAAAACCAACGGCTTTTTGATGTTGACGATCTTGAAGACCTTTCCATAATCTTTGGCCACGGCAATCGTGGTTAAAAATAACGGTTTATCACGGATGACCGTATCCGGTGTGTGGTCGATACCTCTATAAAACACTGTCCTTGCCGGAACGGTGATTACGCCATCCACGTACGGGAAGCTTTCATATAGAAAAGTAGTGTACTTCATCGTTTCAAACATACCATGTAATAATGCGTGTCATGTATCCGCGTCATTTCCGAGCTGCAGAGATGAAAAACATGCTAGTCGCGAATCCCATGAATCTAATGACGGTGATCGTGTAGACGACGATGGACACGATCGACATGATGAGCATGACTTGTTGACCGGACTGTCGCGCGCAACTGCACTCTTTCAACTTGAGGTTGTACACATAATCCAGTGCGACGACAGTATAGATCACAGAGCTAAACATGGCCAGCACGAGCAACGGTGCGACAACGAGAGAGTGACGAGCCGCAACCTCATGCAAAGCCTCGGGTGCAAAAGCGAGACCGGCGATGAGGACGAGGTTGACTACGATGGACCCGATGATAAATGTTTGGAGAATACGCCGCTGTCCGTTGAGCGCACACGAGCATTGTGCATGACCGAGTTGACCCAAGTAATGCAACACGTAGAGGTTGAGAGTGATGTCGATGATGAGCGTGACAATAAAGAACAACAAAAAGGGGGACCCACGGGCCAACGCAATGTCGAGCATTTTATATCTTGCACATATTTTTTGATTCACGTGATTGGCAGCGCATGTGAGCCCGAAGCAAATTCAAAAAGGTGTGCAGGTCCTCGCGATCGAGGTCGTGTCTAGCGACCAATTGACAGGATACACATACGGGCCGGCTCTCATGTTCGCACGACTTGCAGAGGATCGCGTGTTCTACGATGCGCTCGAACGTCACGGGTCCAAAGGCTTCGAGCAAGAGCTTGAGCTTTGAAACGACTAGAGAGTCGCGGGACACTTTGACGTTGATCGCAGCCGTTTGTTGGTGGAAACGTTCTAACTCGGGAATGCGTTCTCGCACGAGCGAGTCGAGATTGCTTTGCAATGCGTCAATCATCTGAGTGTGCTTGTCGCACCACTGTCTGATCTCTTCATCCATGTCTGTTGCAAGACGTAGAGAAAAAACATTTCCAATAAAGCGCAAAGTGGTGCGCTCTCGCGCGTTGTGCGTTTGGAAGAAAAGTGACTTAAAGACATCACATCTATACATAATTAAGCCAGTGGGTACGTTTGTCATAGTTTGTGATATAAATGGCGGCTTCCGTGATACGTATATCAACCATTACCGCAACAGCGAAGCTAAGCTCAACCCTCGACTTGCAAATGCTTAAAGGCATCAAGTCGGACGGAGGCTTGGCCGTCAACGAAACGGTCAAATTCGGTAACCAGGTTACATTGAGCTGCCCGGACGACCGGGTAAGCGTCAAGCTCTTTAGAAACGGCAGCGTCCACATGACCGGTCTAAAGAGCGAGTGCCTGATGTTCAACAAGATCAATCAAGTCCGCGAATTTCTACGAGATGTCTTGGGCGTCAATCTCCAAGTCTCTGACGCCAAAATAATCATGATCAACAGTGATTTCGACTCGGGAATCTCCAGTATTCGCCGAGAGCGTTTTTGCGAGTACTTGAAGCGAAATCACAACGACATTCGGTTCTCTTATGAACCATGTATCTATCAAGGCATTGTCATCAAGTACCTGTGCAACTCTAAGCCAAACACTATGAGCGGTGTCTGCCATTGCGGCACCCAAAAATGCGACGGAAAAGGACGGGGAGACGGACGAGGGCAATGCCGAAAGGTGAGCATCATTGTGTTTCACAGTGGCAAGATCATCATCACTGGCGCGGTCACCGTCGCACAAGTCCACGAAGCGCAACGTTTTATTGTTGAAGAGCTCGACACATGGCGCAAGATGTCGAACTAACGCTAAAAAAGCTTTGAATTTTATTTTTGTACTTTTTGTTTTAATTTGATCTATCTATCGTTGGGATCCAAATGAACATAATGTGGTCGTGTCTAGTGGGTTGCGTTGCAATTGAATCTGGTACGTTGCACACGCCTTGACGTCGTCCAAGTGCGACACGAGCAAGATGCCGTGTGGATACATCGACAATAGGTACTTGAGGAACGTCGGCACTCGCCCGATGTTGTCCGAATCACATGCGGTGAATCCTTCGTCGATAAATAGCTGGCTGCACAACATGCCCGACGTGCCAAACTTTGCGAGAGCGATGCGAATCCCGAGACCAAGGATGAACTTTTGAAAGCCACTCGCTTTTTCGATGGGCGGCACCGCACCATCGCTCATGAACCATACGGGATTTCCGCCGACCATCTTGCCAACGAGCTGGATGGGGCGAGTGTTCTCGCACATGACACGGATAATGCTGTTTGCAAAAGTGGTGAGATATGGAACGACCTTTTGAGTGTAGACCCATGCCTTGAATCCGTCAAACACCTGGTGGATCGTCTGTAGGAGCTCCAACCTCGCACGCATCTCACCGTGGTATGCACTCACCACGCGCGTCTCCTCGGCGGATTGAGCATGTTCATCAGCTAGCTTCTTTTGGACTTGGAGGTCGACAATTCGTGACTCGAGCAAAACGATGCTCTTATCGAGCTCGCATTTGATCGTGTAATGCTTGTACGCTTGACCGACGACGAGCGCTCTCTGACGCCGCTCTAGATCTTCCAACTTGTCCTTGAGCTCAAAGGCCCTCATGCGGTCCGCGGCATCGCACGCTTCAAGATCGTGTTCGAGCACCGCCATACGGGCGCAAGACACTCGACGATACAAGATGGCCTTATCCATCCTCCTCAAAGCAGCCAAGTCGCGCTCGAGGTCCTGCCTCTTGACGTCCCACGTATCAGCCTTGCGCCACGCACGTGAAGCGTCATGTGCCTCTTTCCACTTGAGCCACTCGATATGGCGCCCGAGTTCTGTCTGCTCTTTGACGATCGTATCGCGCTCACGCTCAAACTCGATCCACTCCAAGACATGCAACATCTCTACATTCTTCAAGTGAGTTCGGAGCGTATCCGTGTACTCGGCGAGTTCCACGATATCTTTGCATCCCGATGTCTTTTTGATCGTCTTTTTCATCGTCTTGAGCTCACTCTCAAGTGCAAAGATCTTGGTCTCTAGACCGACTGCCTGCTTTTTCCATGGTTGTTGCTGACATGCCCAACAATCACCATTATATGGATGTAGCTCCAACTCCTTCTTCATCATCAACGCCTCGTTCAACGAGCTCTCTGCAGATTGATATCTTGAGCGCAAGACCTCGAGGTCGGCGATCAAGTTGTGAAGACGACCAATGTCCCGCTCAGAACACGTGTCTTCCACCTCTTGCTCGAGCTCTTGTCTAGTCTTTCCCTTTCCATTCGGAGGATTCGCCTTTGTGGGTGGCTTTGCGGGCTGATTAGACAACAACTCGACAAGGCGCGCGTTCAACGTCTCAAAGCGCTCGACAAGCTCGTGGAGAGAAGCCTCGTCACCACCAGTGGCCACCTCGACCGGCTTTGCAGCCGCCACCCTTTGTTCCGCGACGTGTCTTGGCATCGATGGATCGGACGGCTTTGCCGCTAGGTGTTTATTCACCTTGGCTTCGAGATTCGACGGTGTCATGTCCTTTCCATACTTGTCGATGAGTGCTCGGTCGTCATACGATGGGTCGGGCTCGGGTACGTAGCCCTGACCGAGTCGCTCTTGCAAATCTTCAAGCACGGCAATGTCTTCCTCGTCGGCGACGAAACCTTGCTTGGACAAAGAGGCCAATTCCGTCGTAATGTCCTCGCGATTGTGTGACTTGACGACCTTTGGAATGACGGTGGGAAGTTTAGTGCCGAGTTTGCGAAGAGCCGATACAAGAGCCGATGTACCGCCTTTGACTCTTAACACCTCGCACAACTGCTGGCGTGTCGTCTCGAGTTCCTCTTCCTCAAATGGCTCGATAGGATTCGTAGGGACAAAACTCTTGAGTTCGGCGGGGTTCACATCGCGCAACTCTGTGACACAATCTTGTTGCAAGAGACGTTGCTTGGCCAGCTCGGCTTGGCACGATTCAATGAAGCTGTCGATTTCGGTCTCGTTGCTTTCCACCAAAGGCGGCTTGGCTGACAGGTGAGCTTCGGCAAGCTCGACCAGGGACGAGTGAGCAGTCTTGGCCTCTTTGAGAACTGACTGGAAGAGCGCACACGACTCTATGTCGAGCGCTTGGTCCAACATCTCCTTTTGGTCCGCTGACTTCATGTTGAAAAAGTCATAGTCACCGCCCTGTGTAATCATGCAACTCAGCAAGAAACTACGAATGTCGCCGATGTGTGTGTCGACCCATTCGTCCACCGCGGTCTTGCCCGAATACAAGTTGACCATTTGATCGTCTGCATCCACCCGGTCCACAGTTGTCTCCTTGGACACCGCACTGAGCTTGGTCGGGTCCGCCGTCGACACCGTCATCACGCGACGCACGCGGTAGGTGTCGTTGCCTAGCCTCACAAACACGCTCGTCTGCGCCTTTTCACCCTTTGGCTTCTCTTGGCACAAGATGGACGCGCTAAACGCCTTGTTGGTGCGTGTCGGAAAACCCTCGCCATACATCCCAATGCACAATGTCTCGAGCAATGACGTTTTTCCCACCCCGTTCTTGGCCGCGACGACGGTGATGTCGTGTTGCGCAATGTCCTCAAAGTTGAACCAGTTGCCACCCCGAAAGCACAAGATCCAATCCCACGACATGTACTGGAAGCGAAACTTGGACCGGGTGATCTTACGACTATCGCGTGCCGCCACAAAGTCCTTGATCTTCTTGTCCAATTTAGCGTTTCGATCTTTGACCTTGTCGGCCAATGTCGCAACTCGCTCGCACATAGGAAGTTGCACTGTCTCGGGGGATAAGAACCAACCCTGCCACGCCGAGCTCGGTACGCTCTCACCCAACTTGTCCTTGACGTACTCGATCCACGTCTCGGGCGTGTTGAAGGAAACAATATCGTCGGTGGTTGTGCCAGTCGGAGCCGCGTAGCAATCAGATGGACCCGACGTGTTCATGCTCGTCACGTGAGACACAGTGATGCCCAACGCGGTAAAGTCGTCCCGGGCGCGCTTCAACACCCCGTTCGTGTCGTCGTCCCCCATGACGATACGAAGAGACGTGTTGCGTGGGAACCAAGGCTCACACACGAGCGCCGCAAGCGGTTGCCACGACCCTGTGCGTTTGATTTGGATCTCCCATGCGTCCTTTCCGGCATGAAGCCTCGTCGTCAGGAATCCATAGTCGTTGTTGAGATGGAAGCAATCGACCATCTTGGCCTTCAAGTCCCACAGGAGGTAGCCGTGGCCGAGTATGCCCTCACCATAGTCCTGTTGAACCATACTCCCCGCATATCCATACACCGGACTCTTGTCGCTAGATCTGTCGGCATACGTGTACTGACTGGTCACGTGGCTATGCGGCGGCTTGTGAACCGCGTGAGGCGACGACTTGGCACCCGTCACTTGTTGCACGTGGATGTCGCCCAACATCATGACGTCATACCCCGTGGGAAACCAGTCGGCGGGGAAGCCGGCAACATTACCGTGAAAGAGGGCAATCTTGTGTTTTACAGTGGATTCAAAAGCGGGCGAAGGAAACAAAGGCAACTCGTTCGCCACGCCCACAGTCGCGCCCTTTTGAAGAGAGTCTTGTACGGTCACGACACCAAAGCCGATGTCATCGATCGAGAAGACGCCCGTTTCGTCCAAGTAGTGGATGTTGGGTAGATGATTGAGCGATTGGATGAGGTCGGGCTCGTGCGGTTTGTCTTGACGATAGTCGTGATTGCCACGAATCACGTACACGGGACACAACGCACCGAGGCTCTGGAAGAACTCGAGTGCGAGCTTGAGCCCGGGGCTCTCAATTCGAAGTTTGTGGTGAAAGACGTCTCCGGCCACCACCACGATGGCACGTCCCTCTTTCGTGGCAGGGTGCGACTCGACGTCTTGTGCAAAACGCTCAAACACGACCTTGTATTCGGGGAAGCGGGATTGCTCGGTGTTTCCGGCTCGGATGTGCAGGTCGGCGATGTGAAACACGTGTGTTATCATGATGCTTATTATCCAACAGAGGCGATTCCTTATGTTTCTTTTCAATTTTTCTCATACAATATCAAAACAATGTCCGGTACGTGTAGATACACCGCCACTGGCGACCTCGAATGCATCTATTCAAAGACCCCCCAAGTCACCCCGGACAACAATGTCACATTCCAATCTCCTATGATTACCGAGACTAAATCAAACAACGACGAATCACTCAGCTCTCAGGCGATCACCATGATCCGCAAGCTCCAAGCCGAAACGGGTCTCAATCTCCTCGGCGAGGGGTTCCAGAACGCTCCTCCTCGCTGCTCAAACTTTTGCAATGGAGCGGATGCCGCCTGTATCGCTTACAACGCCGATCAAGGAAAATGCACGAGATAGTCGATATAAAAGAATGATAAAGGAAAAATGAAAGGAGTTTAAAGCCATTGTGAATAGCAACATACATATCGCAAATATGCCTAAGCGACAAAACGTGTGTTTGGACTTTAAGCGGACGTTGCGAGAAAAGCTCGATGCTCTACCTGTCAATCGCAAGTACAAGGCTTTTGCGCGACACTTGGAGAACAAGTACATTGACGGACGCAAACCACGTGACCACCTCGAGCTCGCTAACCTCGCCCTCGATCACCTCTTGAGCCGCGACGATGCCAAGATCAACGTCAAGACGTTCCAGACGTGTGTCAACGATATGCGAACGTTCTTGCAAGGCACGCCGGTGGTCGACAAGAGTACCCAAGGTGAAGGCGAGCCCATGATTGCAGTCATTCGTGCCACTCGCGTCAGCAACAAGAACAAGATGTACAAGTACGAGACATCGATCGTCGTGCGCGGGATCGACCCCAGCATCACGGGTAAAAACATCTACATGGACCGCACCGTTTTCAACACAGCCGGTGACGTTCACGAGTCCGAGGTTTTTAAAGCGGACAAGGCGCGCTACCGAGACTTGGTCCAACGCGTCGGAAATGGTGTGATCGACCGACGCATCGGGCAAGACCACTTGTCATGGCGTTGGCTTGTGGGAAACATCGAGGACAGCGACAGTCTCGCATACATGATGGGAATGGAGAGCAAGTCGGCCGTCATCGAGATCGTCGATGTTCGTCCATTGAGCGAAAACCCGTCTTTCCAACCGATCTACGAGCGCACGATTCGAGATGCCGTGAACGAAAAGTACATGACCACGAAATTCTTGAGGTACGAAGTCGACCTCGTCTCTCCCTTTCTCATCAAGCCACACGATGACTCGCCCTCTTCACACCTTCGAGAGTCGTGCTTTTACAAAACAATCGTATCGACCCACAAGACCAGCTTTGACAAGTACCATGCTAGCCTCAAAATCGGTGATCGACGCCTGGATCGACTTACCCCTGAGCTTGTGAGTCGTGTTTGTCTCGGTCGCGAATATGACGGAGGAGAACTCAACATGAGGGTCGCACAAGCGACACGCTTCTTTGATCGTTACGGTCTCGGTCTTCGCATGTATGACCCACAAGGCAACGAGCTCTACAAACATATACCCAAAACGTTTCACTCCAAGATCAGACCACGTGTGTTGGACGTGGTATACAAGAACAATCACGTCGTGCCTATCACCGACACCAAGGCCTTCGAGCAACTTATCGCACAAAAGGGTCTAGGAGCCGGCTCCCTGAGCGACCGATACCATTTTAAGACGTACGGGGGCGAGAACCAAAGTGAGGTCAAAAGACGCGAGATTGTGCTCGCTAGCAACCATGATCAAATGGTGCATGAGGTCCGGCGAGTACTCGACGTTCGCGGCGACTGTGAAGGGGACTTCGACATCCACGTCGTATGGAGTGGAGCGGGACTCAACGACTTGGTGTTGACCTATGTTCGCAATGGATACACGCCCGCCGTCCAGGCACGCACCGGTGTGTCCATCACGAGCATGACCTTGCACAACTTGGAATACCGAGGACACAAAGTGAATATCTTTGTCTCGGTCGCGGGCGTGTCTAATGGCGATGAGGAAATCGAAGTCCCTTCAATCGAGACATACAAAAAGTACCGAGCGCTAGAGGCCGAACTCATGCGCACTCTGATCAATCCCGATCATCTATCCGGATACAAGGCCGACACACGGGCCGCATTTCGGGAATACTGTGTGTCCATCCCCACCGGTGCAGTGGTTGACGAGGAGGACGGAAACGAGGAATGTAGCGTCACAGGCACACCGCACGTGATTGACATGTGCAAGCACTATGCATCGTGTCTCGCAACTGCTCGACACCTCGTGTCTATCAGCCCCTTTGACGAGTTTGTCCTTGCCGAACCCGGCGAAGAATTGCGTCGAGACCGGTTGTATCTCGTCGATATTTTACCCGGTTGCACGCACCCTGTGTACCGCATGAAGGACCGCACGCTCATGTTTTATGAGGAGCTTGCCGACTTGGACAACGACGTTCAACACCGTGTCTACGCGCACATGCGCCTGATCCTCCACACCAACACTCGGCTCCCACAACTCATCCATGACGTGTTTGATACTACTGGACCATATACAGATATACCCATCGACATGCGCAAGGGGTTGGTCAATCGCGCGATTGGCGAGTTGGGTCGCAAGAAGAACCGACGACGTGAGGCCATCGTGTTTCGCAATGAGGACGACGCCAATATGCACATGTGTGGCATCAAGCGAGGTGGTGTCAAGCACAAGATCGCCGAGGGTGTTTGGTTGGTCAAGACGTGCATCGAGAAGGATCTTGTGGACGGCTTTGTTCCGATCAATGAGATGATCAAGAGTATGTCGCGACATCATATGGTGCGATTATGGCGCAAATTGACGTCGTTGGGATGTCGGGTGGTTGGGTTCAAGACGGACGCGGTGTATTTTGAGCCGAGGGATGTGGACGTGCGTCAAACGGCGTTAAGTGCTCTTTTGGGCGATGGTGTGGGCAAGGCTAAATACTTTCGGGATGACGATTGTGGTTACCCGCGGGCACCAATGTCAAAGAAGACGACCAACAAGGACGTGTGTGTGGCGGTGTCACCTCTTGCGAGTCAGACCGAGGTGACACGGTGTACGGTCGACAACGTCGGTGAGCAAATGCGACCGGGTACGTTGGTCTTAGGTGGGGCAGGATGCGGAAAGACGCACAACACGCTTCATCATGTGATTGGCAAGTATGGTTGTGAAAAAGTGCTCGTGGTGACCGCATGGAACTCACAGGCCAAACGTGCGACAAAAGAATTCGGCGTCGCAGGCATCACATGGCACCGGTTGCGGGGCGCCAAGCTCGACGACACAGTGCGCTCGGGAACGCATGGATACGACGTGCGTGACGTTGCAGTCATTGTCATAGACGAGATCATGCTCTTTGAACACAAAAAACTTGTCAAGCTCGCGGCCTATATGACCGCACATCCCTCGATCGACTTTTACGCCACTGGAGACCCTCAACAACTCGAGGCGATCGGAGACGTGATCGACAACGCCCGCAAGCTACACATGCTCACTTCGCCGGGATTGTTTGGCAATGCATTGAGTTTACACGTAAATCTAAGATTGGACAAGAAGGACCGTGAGCGCATGGCTACGCTTCTCGTGGCGTTGAATGCGTCACCCTCGCCTCACGACTTTGTAGCCGAGCACTTTGCGGACCGGTTCATCACGCTCGAGCAATTCCGGGTGCTCAAGCTCAAACGCGCAATTACGTTTTACAATGCGACAGCCTCCGCTTTGAACCGCGAAATCCACGAGTATGCATATCACAGTAAACACAAGTTGGACAAAACAAAGGTCATCGAAGACGTGCGCTACTATTATGGCGATGAACTCATGTGTAGAAAAAAGACGCGTACCTCGGAGGGTTTGATGCATGTCAATTACACCTACACGATCCGGGCCATGAACAAAAAGGTCTTTACTCTACGTGACAGCGACCATGCCAACTATGAGGTCAATGCCGACTTGATCTCGACACACTTTGCGTTACCGTATTGCTCGACGGTTCATAGCACCCAAGGCGATCGTGTCGCCGAGCCCTACGCGATTGCCGACTACATGTCGGATCACGTCACGAAAAACTGGTTGATGAGCGCCATCACACGATGCGAGCGCTTGGATGACATCTATTTCTTGGCGACACCGATGCACCGCGCCTTCAAGATGGAAGAGATGCGGCGTATGGTGCGTGGCTACCGGGCGCAGGACCGCGCTAGGAGCTTTGAGGATCGCACGGGGGACGTTCGGGTGTCGCACGAATGGATCGACGACGAGTTTCAGGCATGCGGCGGCCAATGCAAACATTGTGGGTGTCAAATGACGTTCGAACGTCACTCACGGCACCGTGCGAGCGTCAACCGTTTGGACAATGCCCGCGCTCATGTGGTCGGCAATATCGAGATATGTTGTTGGGGGTGCAATAACACGTTGCAATAAGAATTAAATCAACGATTCATAGGAAAAAGATTTGAATGACAAAAGCAACACATAGAATTTCTAGGTTTTTTGTACTGAAGGATCTTTGTGGATCCGCACGCACACACGAATTGGGTCTTTAGTGCCTTGACGGCGTCGTTGAACTCCTTATTGTAGCAGCATCGCTGGCCGTCGCATCCGATCGATTGAGCGACGCTCTTCCACATGGGTCCGTGTCCCGCACTGTGCCCAGCCAAGGCATGTGCGATCTCGTGAAGGACCACATTCAAAAACTCTTCCTCTTTGCAGTGAAGGACGAGGTATATGCTGAACGTGATTTTTTTGAGATCCGAGTAGCAAGCTCCCATCCTGGTCTTGGCCTTGTCGATGCCGAACGTCCATCCTCGCTCGAGTAGGCCGTGTTTCTGCATCATCGATTTTGCGGTCGCAACCCTCTTTCTCAAAGTCGATTCTTTTTCTTGTTTCATCTTCGTTTCAGCCCGTTCCTTGATGTCAGGCATTGTACCAATGTCTCGAATCTGAGAAAGATCTCGAACTTCAGAAAAGCGGATCTGGGTCCAGTTTGAGGGCGGACGACTCGGATCTGGAACAAAAAAAAACTGCTCGTTTGAAAGAGAAGAATCCTTCATCATCTCGCGCTTGTAGAAGAGTCGAAGGAGCGTGCGTCGTAGAACGGTTGCGTACTCATTGAAATTCGAGTCAGATCCGTTGTTCAAGCATCGTTCATAGAGCAAGCTTTCAATCATTTATAAAATATTTATGTCTTTTCTACAAAATTAAGTCTTAGGGTTTATAGCCGTTCGAGTTATAGAGCCTTTCTTAGGATCGTATTGAATGTCGAGTTTTCCTTCATATTGAAGCTGTTTCTTTATTTTATTTGCAAACTTTTCGGTAAAGAGCGATTGCTCGACTCCACGCACATGTCGAGTCCTTTCCACGCCTTGCGTTCATGTGGTCGGCAATATCGAGTTACACTCAAACAAGATAAGAATGTTACACTCGACTGAATTGGAAATGCGAATTTGTTTTTCCATTTCATGATGTATCCTCTTGATCGAAGAATTGTTGCGCAAAATATTTA
>Ga0209550_10001461_pt1 | contig 22635 bp, 19 predicted proteins | sample LauGreSuBDMM15SN_2_FD_187567 | JGI IMG/M metagenome (GOLD analysis project Ga0209550, IMG submission 187567) | Freshwater lake microbial communities from Lake Michigan, USA - Su13.BD.MM15.SN (SPAdes) (version 5) | ecosystem: Environmental > Aquatic > Freshwater > Lake | place: Lake Michigan... | reverse complement strand
GAGATTTGAACTCCTGAAGGCTTTTACACCTTACCTCGTTAGCAGTGAGGCGCACTCGACCGGGCTATGCGACGTCTCCAAGTACAGGTGTGAGTTTACCGCTCTAGAACTCTATCCACCTAGCGTCAGTTTTGACTAGCGGAGGCACCGCCCAAGATTAATTTCCTATCCTGTAAAGATATCTCGCAGGTTATTAAGAACATATGTGGGTTGTGCGTCAAAGTCTGCCGCCTTGAGGATTTCTGGAGTTGTCTCACCAGTAAAAACAAGTGCCGAATCCATTCCTGAGGCATGGCCCATAGCAATATCTGTATAAAGACGATCCCCAACAATGATGCATTGATCTGGGCCCAAATTAGTTAATTTAAAGACCAGTTCTGCCATCAATTTATTGGGTTTGCCTACATTTGCTTCACATTTAACGCCGGTACATGACTCAAGTGCAGCAATCACAGGTCCAGCATCGACTTCACCTCGCCCGCCAGGAAGTGGGCAGAATTGATCTGGATTTGTTGCAACTAACCGTGCTCGTTTATAAAACCATAGCGCGTCGAAAGCAATCTGAAACTTTTTCCAATGAAAGTCTCGATCGTATGAGGCAATAACAATATCGATTTCTTCTGGATTTTCACTGTACTCGAAACCAGCTGCCTTTATGGCATTTATCAGTGGGGCTTCGGCAATTGCATAAATCTTCTTACCTTTTGCATTTTCTTTGAGCCATAAGACCATAGCCACAACAGTATTTACAACATCTGATGGATCAGTTGGGATCCCTAGGCGGGTTAACTTGTCAGCATACATCTGTGGATCTTTTGTTGGGTTGTTACTAAGAAAGATTACTTTACGGTTTTGTAGGCGGAGAGCTTCAATGAGCTCCTTCGCACCTGGAAGTAGATTCTCATCTAAGTAGATAGTTCCATCTAAATCAAAAATATAACCTTGATACTCCTTGGTGACTAATGATGGCTTCATTAATCTTGCAATGCGCTATTTATGGCGGGGAATACATTCCTCAGTGCGGGATAAATCAATCGATATGCTTCGTAGAGCTCCTGATAAACGCCAACATTCGAAGCTTCTGGTTCGAAAACAGATGCAACACCACTCATGGAACGAGCCGCTAACTCAATATTTTTATGGATTCCTACTGCCGCTGCTGCCAACATTCCCGTACCTAGACACGTCGACTCAGATTCTCGCACTACCTTAACCGGACGTTGCATAACATCGGCGATAATCTGGCACCAAACTTTGCTTCGGGATCCACCACCGAGTGCGATAATTTCTGAAGCTTTTGTATTAGTCGCCTTCTCTGCTCCTTCAGTAAGAAAGCGTTGTTCAAAAGCGATTCCTTCAAGCATCGCGCGATAAACATGTGATTTTCCATGTTGGCCAGTAAATCCGATAATCGCACCACGAGCATGGTGATCCCAGAACGGGGTAAGCGCTCCAGTCCAATATGGCAGTGCCATCAACCCTTCAGAGCCTGGTTTCAGCTGTGCTGCTGCGGTCTCAAGAACCTGCTCTGGAGTTAATTCAAGCCCTAGGGCCTTCGTATCTACACCTGCAAATTTCTCAATAAACCATTGAAGATTAAATGTTCCTCCCCCAATAAAAGTTTCAAAGGTATATTTCCCCGGTACTCCAGCAGCTAGAACTCTAAAAGCTTTATCGAAAGCATATTTATCAGAGATAGTTCCTGAAACAACACCACTGCCTAAGTTGAGGTAGTAAGTACCAGGGAAAACTCCACCCGTTCCTAACTGTGCGCTCTGGCCATCACCGACACCTGCAACAACAGGTAAATTCTTTGGAAGTCCTAATTCTTTGGCAACTGAATCTGAGACCGTACCGATTATTTCTCCTGGAGCTGCCAACATGGGAAATTGTTGACGTGTAAGGTGGGCTAGATCAAGTAATTCGTCACTGTAATCAAATGACTTCATATCAATGACGCCAAGAGGATCAGCTGATCCGTAAGAAGTAACCCAATCTCCAGTAAGCCTATTAACGATAAAACCTTGAACATCTGTAACGCGTGAAGTTCTCTCGAGGGTCTCAGGTTCATTTTTCTGAAGCCACAGTAATTTGTACCAGGCTGGAGTGAGATTGACTGGTTTGCCAGTAATTTCATGTACGCGGTCTGAACCAAATTCTTCTACTTCAGAGGTAGCCCGTGAATCCAGCCATAGCATTGCAGGTCTCAGTGGTTTGTTTTCTTTATCTACACAGACAAATGTTTCCCGTTGATGTGTGATTGAGATGGCAGCAATTCGTGAAGTATCAACCGTCTGAACCGCACGTTGCACAGAGCTGGCAGTTGCCACCCACCAATCTTCGGCGTTCTGCTCCCCCCACCCTGGTTGCGGGGTGCTTAGTGGATATGTGGATTTTGCCTGAGATAGGGCAGCACCTTGTGCATTCCAAATAACTGCTTTGGCTCCAGTAGTTGAAGCATCTACTCCGATCACTAAATCTCTTGTCATTTCGTTGCTCCTTACTTCCTAACTGCCTGAGAGGCACGCTCAATCACCCAGTCAATCTCGGATTCACCCCACATGCCTAAGAATTCAAGCAGATCAATTCCAACAAAACGATTTCGCATAAGATGGCAATGAGTCACCGCCCACCTAGCAACTTCATTATTTATGACCGGTTCTAAATCACCAAAAGTCATGGGCGTACCAGATGAAACTAGGCCATACACAATTTCCTCTGGCGTTTTAATAAGAGTTCGTAATTCTTCTAAGTAAGATTGCCAATCATTCATAACTCTTTCAATCGTAGAAATGTTTGATACCCAGAAATCAAATTTCTTCTCATAATCCTTCCAACATTCATCAGCTAATAAGCCACTTGAATCTAGAAATGCAAAAGTTGCATAGACCTTTTCTCGTAGTAAGTTTTTGTCAGGAAGCTTAGAGAATGAAATATGACCTTCTGAAAGCTTGAGGAAGATAAGTTCCCAGATAGATGCTGCATATACCGAACCCACTCCCACTTGGGCGCCATGCTGTCCTACGGGAAGACTCTTAGCCCCCTGATGCATATCCAACATATGAGAGATGAGATGTTCGATTCCTGAAAGGCAAGCAGTTGTGTCCGCAACACCCGTAACTATTCCCCGAATAGCTAGTGCATTTACTAATTTCTCAGTGGATTCAATATCCGAATTTCGAAGGCCGGGGGACCAATCTTCAATACCTTCCCCTACTCCCTGAAGGAGTTGGATAGGACCCCAGTGAAATTTCTTTTCAAAACCAAGTAGTGCAGCAATTCGCCAATCAGCAGGTGCTGTAAACATAGAGTTAATCTCGCCATATCCAGCACGATTCATCAAGGTTGGAGCCTGCGCGATCAAGGTCGTATCCGCAATCAGGGCTTCAGGCCAACGTGATGGGACAGTGCGCTTAACGCCCTTAATAAGTATTACGGATACGTTATCTGAATAACCATCGACAGATGCTGCAGTTTGAATCGCGATGTGAGGTATTCCTCCGAGTCCCACAGAAGTCATCTTTCCAATATCTGTGATCGTGCCTCCACCGATAGAGACGATACCTGAGAGCCCTTGAGCATTCTTCACAGATAGTGCGATTACATCCTCGGATGCATGAAGTTCTGGGTGCCCGTCATCGAGTTCAATAATGTGGACCATATATTGCTTTGCAAGGATCTCACTCACTACCCTCTTTATTTCTTCTTCTTGACGAAAAATCACGGTTTTGTCGACGATTAATCCAATGGCTGAATTAAGAGGAATAAATCGCTCAACAATTTCCCCAACCTTAAATAGTGCATTAGGTCCAATTTCAATCTCTTTGATATCGCACAGTGGAAGTTCCTTGCCTGGGTCTGCCGCTTCGATTAACTCCTGAGCTCGTTGGAGTGCACCCATCAGACTGATGCCAGTTCACTCTGAGTATTCATGGTGAGCTCAATATCCATGATTTCAAAATGGTCTTTAAGTGTTGTGATGAGCGAAGTCGTTAGATCATCGACAGAGATTGAACTATTTATCTCATTCAGTGCACCAATAGTTTTTGGGTCCATGTCGAGCTCAAGGGCTCTATAAACCTGACCCAATACCTCGCGCACGGGAGCTGCATTACGAACAATTACAGAGGCGCCTATGAGCCAACCACCTCGCGCAATTCGCTGCGCAGTCCCAACCAATTTCACATTTTTACTGATCACAGAGTATTTTCCAGGACAAAACTCTCTAGGTACTTGCCCGAGCTTCGCACTAATTCCAAGCCGATCAAAAGTTTCAACGAATACTTCACCCATAGCTTGAAATCTATTATTGATTAATTGGTGCGGGTTGGGATCATGAGAAATCACATCAAGAACAAGAGATTCTTCGTGATATGCCACAGCTCTACCGCCTGGTGATCTAATTACAGGGGTAAATCCAAGATTTTCGGCTTGGGCCATAGCAACTTCATATCCAGGTGTTGAGAAGTCGCGACTGGTAAGTGCCACGGTCCTTTGTGGACGATAGATGCGTGCATATGTTCCTGCAGATTTCTCAATTGAATAGCGCAGCAACTTAGGGGCTATGTCAATCTCCTCGGTCGGATCCAGAAAATTCGGACCATCAATTAATTTCATCTGCCCATAGGGGGAGAGAGTCTTACTGATATTCATCTTGTCCCTCAGCTCGCCTCAATGAAGCTGCGGAGAGCAGAGAGGAACTTGGCCCCCGTTGCACCATCAATGGCACGGTGGTCGCATGAGAGTGTGAAATTAGCCATTTTTTGAATGACTACTTGGGAATCCTTCACAATCGGAATCTCTCTGGTCGATCCAATAGCTAAAATTGCAACTTGAGGAGGGTTCACAATTGCGTCAAAACTATCGATTCCTAGCATTCCAAGATTAGAGATAGAAAAAGTTGCCCCTTCAATATCTGGCATAGAGAGTTTGCCCTCTCGTGCTTTGGTTACAACACTGCTTCTCTTCTCAGCTATCTTTTGAATCTCTTCTGCACCCACATTGTGCACAACCGGTACAACCAATCCAGCCTCTGTAGCAACAGCAATACCAATATTGATCTCTGAATACTGCGTGACAACTTCCTCTTTGTAGTGAGCATTAATTCCTGGGTTCTCTGCAAGAGCCTTAGCAACTGCTTGAATTAACACATCAGTTACTGTCGTCCCAGGTTGTTTCTTTGCAGCAGTGAGAGCATTTCCCATTGCAACATCAGTGGAGAGATGAAATACAGGGGCCTCCCAAGCCTGCACCATTCGACGGGCTGCAACTTTGCGTATTCCTTTAAGAGGAATTGGGGTTCCTGTAGAAAGAAGTGGATTCTCTGCTGTCACCATTTTCGTGTCTCAACTGTGGAAAAACGTGAGGTGATAGTTGTCTTGCCCGCTGAACCAAAGAGAATCATCTTCTTGGCTGTGGAATCGACCATGTATTCACGGCCTTGAGCCATCGCTACTTCCAGCTGTGCATCCCCTTTTTTCCACACATCTTCCATACCTTTTCGAAAAGCAAAACGAAGATCTGTATCTGCGTTGATTTTGCTGACACCTGCTGCGATTACCGCCTGGATTTCGTCGTCAGGTACTCCAGATGCACCATGCATAACAAGGGGGATAGAGACTACTTTGCGGATTGCGTGAACAACATCGAGGGCCAATGGCTCTGGTGCTAAATCTGGAATGACTCCATGCACAATCCCGCAGGAAATAGCGAGTGAATCGATGCCCGTTTCATGTGCGTAACGTTCAGCCTCGTTGACATCGGTGTAAAAGTCCTTCCAATCAACTTTTTGGCCAACATCAGGAATTTTGCCAAGTTCTGCTTCAACATAGACATCACTATCATGGCATCGTTTTACGATTTCTTTAGTAATTCTAATATTTTCATCAAGTGGGTAGTGCGCTCCATCGAACATAATCGATTTGAACCCAAGGTTAATAGCCTCAATGACTTCATCTTCACTTCCGTGATCTAAATGAATTATGAATGCAGCATCGGATTCATCAGTGATGCGCTTGGTCATTTCAAATGCAGTTTTGAGTCCCATATGCGGAATGATCGCTCGTCCAATTTGCATAAATATTGGAGACTGAGAAGATTCAGCCGCCTTCAATAACGCTTGTGTTGTCTCTGGGTTATGCATGTTATAGCCACCAACTGCCCAACCCTCAGTCTGCGCACGTTGCATAATCTCTCGAGTTGAGATTGCTGCTGTTCCATTACCTGTATTTTTCGTCTGAATCACTTCTTCCCGCCTCCAGTGAGAGTTCTTTGAACTGCTTCTTTCCATTCACTTACTATTTTTTCTCTTTGAGAATCTTTGAGGACGGGTTCAAAGATCCTTTCAGCTATCCAACTGCTTTCAATCTCTTCCAAACTATTCCAAATTCCAACGCCCAACCCTGCAACAAATGCGGTACCCAAAGCGGTTCGTTCTAGCTCAAATGGTCGATGCACTTGTAAACCTGTAATGTCGGCGAGAAATTGACAGAGGAAATTTGAGCTCGCTGCACCACCATCAACTTTGAAAGAATCCCCAGCAAAATCATCTAACTTCTCAATGATGTCAAGCGTTTGAAATGCCATCGCTTCGACAGCTGCGCGGACAAGGTGTGCCGATGATGTATCAAGTGAGAGTCCCTGAATAGAAGCGCGAGCTTTGCGATCCCAATGGGGAGCTGCTAAACCACCCAGCGCAGGCACCAGGTATACGCCCCCGTTATCACTAACTGACTTTACGATCTCATCAATACGATTTGCTGGCGCATAAACGCCTAGATTCTCACGTAGCCACTGAATAGTTTGACCACTATGAAAGACAACTCCTTCTACTTCGTACTTGATTTGTCCTTGCACTTTCCATGCAACAGAGCCTGTGAGCCCCTCTACCTCTCGAGGAGTATCTCCAACATTTACTGTTAGCACTCCTGCAGTTCCAAAAGTATTCTTGATCGAGTTTTTGCTAAAGCAGGCCTGTCCAAACATTCCTGATTGTTGATCTGCTAACACAGCACGAATTGGGATATCTGCATCGAGGATCGTGCGATCTACATTGCCGAAGTCACCATCTGAGTCCAAAATCTTAGGAAAAATCACCTCAGGGATATTCAGCATGCCAAGAAGTTCAGAATCCCATTTCAGGGTATGGATATTAAATAATGCAGTTCGAGATGCGCATGAAGGATCGGTTGCATGAACAGATCTGCCATTGAGATTCCATGAGAGCCAGGTATCTACAGTTCCGGCGATGTATTTTCCACTGTTGATTTTTGCCTTTAACCCATCAACATTTTCCAGTAGCCAGGCCACTTTCCCTGCTGAAAAGAATGAGTCGTTATGAAGTCCAGTTCGTTTCTTAAATTCTTGGTTTAAGCCTTTTCTATTCCAGCCTTCAATAATTTCATCTGTCTGATTTGATATCCAGACGAGCGCGTCGTGAACTGGCTCTCCAGTTGTTTTATACCAAATCATGATTGTTTCACGGTGACTTGTAATTCCCGCAGCTGCAATTTGTGCAACTGGGACTCCAGAATCAATTACTGCATCAAGAATTGTTTGGCGCGTAGCTTTCCACAGCGCTATTGGATCGAGCTCAGCCCATCCAGGATTTCTATGTTTCCACGCTACCTGTGCACGTCCTTGACCCACAATCGTTGCAGAGTCATCAACAACTAGCGCGCGAACGCTTGATGAGCCAGCATCGATAACAAGGAGGTAGCGTTTTGAACTCATTTGTCAGCTATCTTTTTCTTTGCACCAAAGTGCGTGGATCGTGGGCCATCAGCATTAGGGATTGCAAGATGATCTAACCAATTCTTGTAACCCGCAATTTGTTGAGTAACTTCAGCTGAAGACCACCCAAGTTTACGTGCAGCAATTTCTGCAATTTCTCCAACCACATTTAGTCCATGGCCACCTTCAAATGCTATGACTAGTCGTCTTGCCATGAGGTCAGCAAGAGTCTTTGGAAATTCCTCTGCCAATACAAATTCGATTTCTGCGCGAGTTAATCCAATATTGGACTCAATGAGTTCAGATGCACTCTTGTCGAGTTCAACAATTTGCCAAATATCAAGTGCACGCGAACCATAAATTTTGGCAAGTCGCTGAGCAACTATTGCCAAGGCTCCTTGCTGCTCCAGCTCAGTAACAAGTGAATTGAAATCTTCAAACTTTGCCCCCGGAAGGAGACGATTTCTCGTAAGAGACTTCACTCCTTTGCGCTTTGCTCTTTTGTTGAGATCCGTGACGGCATCTTCACTCAGCTGTCTAAAGGTTGTTAGCTTTCCACCAACAATAGTCACAAGGCCATCTGCACCGTGTTTTTTGTGATCAAAAAGAATATGAGTTCTAGTGACTTTTGATTCATCTTTCTCTGGCTCGTAAGGCAATGGACGTACGCCACTGTATGTATACAAAACATCATCAAAAGTTAAGTTTGCTTCAGGAACTAATGCATTTACTTCACTTAATAGATACTCAAGTTCTCCAATATCGCAGCGCGCATCTCCTGGGTTTGACTCCCAGCGAATATCTGTAGTTCCAAGCATGTACTTTCCAAGCCACGGAATCACCAGAATGAGTCGACCGTCGGTACGAGTTTCGTAGTAAACAACTTCCTTTGGGGCGCCTGGGAAGGTATCAACAATGAGGTGCGATCCTTTTGTTCCACCATTGAGTCGAGGCTGACCAGGAAGTTCAGCGCTCTGTGAAAAGACTCGATCAATCCATGGACCTGCAACGTTATAGATAACAGGTGCGTGGGCCGTGTGGCTTTCACCCGTTAGGACATCTTTATACGTCACACCGGTAACTCGACCGTTGGATATGACTGGTTGTTCTACACGAGAATGAGTTCGAATGACCGCACCCTGTGCCATGGCATCAAGTGCGATTTCCACACAAAGACGCTCAGCTAATTCGATCTGCCCGTCCCAATAGTAGAAGCCTCCTTTGAGGCCTTTAGTTTCAATAGTCGGAAACTTCTCCAAGACCTTCTTCTTGCTCATGTATTTGTGTCGAGGAGCTGACTTATCAAAGGAGAGGATGTCAAAAAGAATCATCCCAAGGCGCACTAACTGCCCACCACGTTTATTGTGCTTGTAGACCGGCATAATCCATGGAACATGCTTGGCTAGGTGTGGTGCATTCTTTACTAATCGTTCACGCTCAAGCAGTGATTCACGAACCAAGGCAAAGTCGAAATGTTCTAAATAGCGCAATCCTCCATGCGCTAAGCGACCAGACCATGCCGATACTCCACTACATAGATCATCTTGCTCGAGCAGCAAGGTGCGATAGCCATGAAGCGAAGCTTCCAGCGCAATTCCCACACCGTTGACGCCTCCGCCAATAATGATTACGTCGTAATTTTCCATACTTACGCTGTTTCGATGATTGCGACGACTGTTCGTACTTCTACAGTATCTCCAGCTGGAACTAAAATCTCAGTTATCACTCCTGTTGCAGGGGCGGTGAGTTCCTCTTCAACTTTCTCTGCTTCGACCTGAGCAATTGGCTCGTCTTCTTTGACGGAGTCTCCAACCTTCTTAAACCATAGCGATATAAGGCCTTCGCTCATGCCCATTCCCCATTGGGGTAGTAATACTTCTACGCGCATTTTCTTCTCTTTCTCTAGATTGGTTGTGGAACTTTTAGGATTGAACGAGCTGCAGCCGCAATAGTGAGACGGTTTGGATATAAGTGCTTCTCAAGTGCTGGGCTAAATGGAATCTGTGTATCGGGAGTTGTCACTCGCTTGATTGGAGCTTTAAGTGAATCCCATGCATGCTCTGCAACGAGTGCAGAGATCTCTGCCGCCGCACTACATGTTTGATGTGCAGGATCTGCCACAACCAGGCGCCCGGTCTTTGCAACTGACTTCATGATTCCTTCAACATCCATAGGGACCAATGTGCGCGGATCAAATACCTCAGCTGAGATGCCCTCTTTGGCTAACTCATCAGCAGCAGCAACTGCTTCTGGGACTGCCCCTGAAATAGCAACAATTGTGATGTCAGAGCCTTCGCGAAGTGTGCGTCCAACACCAAGTGGAATCCAATATTCCTCTTCTTCAACTTCCTCTTTCATTGGCCACAATGGACATGCTTCAAAAATCAATACGGGATCATCGCAATCAATTGCTGAACGCAATAAGCCTTTCGCATCACTAGGTGATGCAGGTGTAATAATTTTTAAACCTGGAACATTCATATACATTGGATATGGTCGATCTGAGTGATGTGCACCGGTATTTAGCCCGTAGAACATCGCAGATCTGAAAACCACAGGAATGGATGCTTGCCCACCAAACATAAATCTGTTTTTTGCAATTTGATTGACGAATTGGTCCATTGCAAGATAGGTAAAAGAGGAATAAGAGAGATCCACTATTGGACGAAGCCCTGTCATTGCAGCCCCTGCAGCAGCGCCCACAATCACTTCCTCAGAGATTGGGGTGTTACGAATTCGATTCTTCCCATAGCGCTGCAAGAAATCGCCTTCAGCAGCACGTGCCTTTCCCGCACCTGTTGTTCCATAAACATTCGCCTCAACATCTTCTCCGATAATGATGACGCGATCATCTGCATCCATAGCCTCACGCTGTGCAGCACCGATTGCTCCTAGGTAACTCATTACAGATTTCATGCGAACACCTCAAATGGTTCTGTGTAGAGATTTAAATATGGATCTGATGCATCAGGGAATGGACTGGATTGACTAAATTCAAATGCTTCTTCAACTTCAGCTTCAACTGCTGCGTAAAGCTCATCAAGTTCACCTGCGTTAGCGATTCCTTCTTTAATGAGGTAATCGCGGAAGAGGACGATTGGGTCTTTAGCAAGCCACTTTGCCTTCTCCTCTTGATCGCGATAATCAACCCCAAGGCGCAAGCCCTCTGAATGCTCGTTAAATCGGTAGGTGATCACCTCAATCAGTGATGGGCCTTCTCCACTGCGAGCCCTGTCAACGGCTGTCTTTACGGCGTTAAATACATGGAGGAAGTCCTGACCATCTTCGACACGAACACCAGGGATATCAAAACCAGCTGCACGAGATGCGATTACTCCACTTGTGACTGTGTGTGCAGGAGTAGATAAGGCATAGAGGTTGTTCTCGCATAGGAAGATCACAGGCAACTTCCACACACCAGCCAAGTTCATAGACTCATAAAGGTTGCCTTGGTTAGCTGCGCCATCACCAAAGAATGCGAGTGCGACTTTTCCATTGTTAAGAACTTTTGACGATAAGGCTGCACCCGTTGCAATTGGAATGGAGGATCCAACGATTCCTGATTCTCCCAATGAGCCAACGCTGAAATCTGCAAGGTGGAGAGAACCCCCACGACCTTTGCACACGCCAGTTGCTTTACCGACGAGCTCTGCCATGAGCGGAGAAAGTGGTGAGCCTTTCCCGATTGGATGCCCGTGGGATCGGTGATTTCCAGTCATGTAATCCTGATCGCCAAGTGCCATACATGCACCCACTACCTGGGCTTCTTGACCAATACTTGTATGCACTGTTCCGGGAATCTGTCCACGCTTGACCATCTTTGATGCACGCTCGTCAAAGAGACGAATGCGAACCATGCGACGTTGCGCTTCTAGAAGAAAATCCTTATCCAGTTGGGGGCTCATTCCTGTTCTTTCTTCTTGCGTAATTTACGAATGAAATTGAATTGATTACGATCACTAAGGACCGCGGCGAGAATTACTGCACCGATGACCACCTGCTGAAGATTTGGATTCACGTGGAGTAGCGCAAGTCCTGCATTCAGCACTCCGATGATGAGTAGACCAATGAATGTCTGCCCCATGGAACCGACCCCACCTGCAAGTGAGGCTCCACCAATGACAACAACTGCAATCACGGTTAATAGGTAACTTGAACCCGCTGTTGGTTGTGCTGAGTCAAGAAGAGAGATATTGATCCAGCCAGCAAGGGCTGCTAAGAAGCCAGAAATGACATAAACAAGTGTCTGGAGAGGGCGAACAGGTAGACCTGAAAGACGTGCTACCTCTGGATTTCCACCGATTGCAAAAAGTGCACGACCGGCTGGTCTGAACTTCAGCCAAAACCCCAGGGTAAGAAATACAGTGACTAAGAGAATGGCTTGATTTGGAATCAATGGCGCCGCATCAGCTGTCAGATTAGCAAACCACACAGGGAATTCGTTAATGGTATTTCCATTTGTGATGACGAGTGCCATGCCAAGGCAGGCAGACATTGTTGCAAGAGTTGCCACAAATGCCTGAACTTTTCCATAAGAAATCAGAAGACCATTAACAAGTCCAATCAATGCACCAAGCATTAATCCAGCAATAAGTGCAATTGGGAAAGGGACACCTTGCATTTCATATAACCATGCTGAGAACATCATGGTTACCGTCATAATCGCTGCGACAGAGAGATCAATTCCTCCAATGAGGATAACGAGCGCTTGACCTGCCGCAAGAATCCCAATATCAGAACTTTGCACAAGAATATTGTTGATATTGCGAGTGGTAAGAAAATATGGGGATGTAAAGGTAAGAACCACACACATCACAATGAGACCGATGATTGGTCCATTCATAATAGAAGTTACCCACGCAGGGACTCTCCTAGATTGTTCCGAATGTATTTCTGCCACTTCATTGGAATTTGCCACAACTGCCCCCACTTTTCCTGTCTTGGCAAGTTTGGCCATTTTTATTTTGCTCCAATCGGCATTGCTAGACTCATTACACTTTCAGCATTAGCTTCAGTACGATCCAAAATCTGACGCTGCTTACCACCTGACATCACGAGCACGCGGTTTGAGATACCTAGAATTTCTTCTAGCTCAGATGAGACGACTACGACCGCTACTCCACGAGATGCAACATCACGAATAATTTGATAGATAGCCATCTTTGCTCCAACATCAACGCCTCGAGTCGGTTCGTCCAGAATTAAGACCTTCGGCTCTTTAACGAGCCACTTTGCGAGCATTACTTTCTGCTGGTTTCCACCGGAAAGGCGCTCAACCGATTGGCTAATTCCGCCACGGACATCAAACGCCTTTGCAGTTGACTCAGCTAAATTCTTTACCCACCCTTTTGTGACAAGGCCTGATTTGCAGAGAATTCGTTCCCAAGGAGAGACAATATTTTTCGCACCCGACTGTCCTAGATTCAGGCCTTGTCCCTTACGATCTTCTGGGACCATGACAATCCCTTCGCGAATAGCTTGTGCGGGTGAATTCACTTTCACTCGTCTACCGTTTAAATAAATTTCTCCTGAGGTGGCGCAGTCTACTCCAGCAATTGCGCGCACTAATTCAGTTCGGCCTGCTCCAACCAGCCCCGCAATTCCAAAAACCTCGCCCTTAGTGACGGAGAAATTAATTCCCTCAAATACCGCTTCGCGAGAGAAGTTCTTTACCTCTAGAACCACTTCGTTGTTTGTGGCATCTATCGGGGCATGGTGTTCAAATCTAAAATCTCGACCAACCATTGCTTTTACTAAATCATCTTGCAAAACCTTGCCGGTATTCCAACTCTTTGCCATATGCCCATCTCGAAGGCAAATAATCTGGGATGCTATCTTCGTTACTTCTTCTAGACGATGAGAGATATAAATGACTCCTACGCCATGTTCGCGTAAAACTTTAATTTGTTGAAAAACTCGATCTGTTTCATGAGGTGTAAGAGATGCTGAGGGCTCATCAAATATTACATATCGGGGGCTGCGAGAGATTGCCTTAGCGATTTCAATACTCTGTTGCGTCGCAATTGAGAGACCACGAATCTTTCTACGAGGATCAATGTTGACCCCAAGCTTTAAAAGTACCTCATTTGAATCTGCGTAAAGTTTTGCTGAATTGACTCGACCATTTTTCATTGGGAGTCTGCCGAGGTAGATATTCTCAGCAACTGAAAGTTCAGGAATCATTCGGATTTCTTGATGAATAAGGGCCACGCCCTGCGCGATTGCCTCAGCAGGGTTTGCTGGGGTATAGCTCGCGCCATCGATGGTCATTTGCCCTTGGTCTGGGCTGACGACACCCGCGATAATCGAGGAGATAGTCGATTTTCCAGCGCCATTTTCACCAATAAGGCCCACAACTTCGCCAGCCGGGACCGTAAAACTTACGGAGTGCAGAACTTGTACGCCTGCGTACGATTTGTCTATATTTGTCACTGTTAATGACTTATCTAAATTCATTATCGCTTCACTCCTTTCTAGGTAGTAAAAGGCCCGCTAGCACCCGTCGTATCGCTAACGGGCCTTTTACTTATTTTTTACTTCTACCTTAGATTTGTTCTAGTTACTTAACGTTTGGTCCGTAGAAAGTAACTGGATCTACCGAGTTAGCATTCTCTGTTGTAACCAAAACGGTTGGCTTGTACTGAACTGCAGGCAACTTCTTGCCAGCAAGCACCTTGAGTGCATCAGTGATTCCCTGCTGACCCATGAGGTATGGAACCTGAGCCTGTGTTGCTTGTGTTAGGCCAGCCTTAATACCTGCGATCATTGTTGGGAAGCCATCGATACCTACAGCAACAATCTTGCGGTTTGCATCCTTAGCAGCCTTTGCAGCGCCAAGTCCCATTGCATCTGACTCACCGTAAATTGCTGTGATTCCTGGGTTAGCTTGGAGCATGTTTTGAACTGCCTTGTATGCCTGAGTTTCATCCCAGTTCGCAGTTGCTTCCGCTACAACCTTGATTCCAGGAGTCTTTGCAAGAGCATTGTTGCAGCCCTGTGAGCGCTCGACTTCAGCAGTTGAACCTAGAACGCCACGAAGGATTCCGATTTCACCTTTGTTACCGATTTGCTTGAATAGCCAGATACATAGCTCTTCACCCGCTGCAACTGAGTTAGTTGCAATATAGGTAGCGAGCTTTCCATTTCCTGACTGTGGCTTCTGGTCCACAGCAATTACTGGGATCTTTGCCTTATTAGCAGCCTTAACGCCAGCTGCTGCAGCTGTTGCATCTTGTGCAATAAAGACAATTGCATCAACTTTTTGAGTGATGAGGTTATTGACCTGACCAACCTGCTTATTTGCATCGTTATCAGCTGAGAGAACGATTAACTTGACGTTGTTCGCCTTTGCAGCCTTCTTCATACCGTCAACTGCAGCAATGTAGAAGAGTGACTTCTGATCTGCTACAGCTACGCCGATTACCTTCTGCTTTGCAGCCTGAGCTGATGTGCCAGCAAATGTGCTTCCCGCTACAACAGCCAAAACTGTGGCTGCTACGAGAGCTATCTTCTTTCCACGCATTTTCACTCCATTTCTGCCCCGATGAGGGGGTTCGGTGTATGAATAATTATTCATTCTTATAATAACTATTCATGCAAGTGTAAGGTAACTCCTGATATCTTTACTTTCAACGGTATTTGTGGTTTGTGACTCAATTGTTATAAACCACCCGGGAAAGGTGGTCTTCGAACTATGGCAAAGAGTAGCAAGGCGAATAAATCGGACGCAAATATCAAGGCGCTTCCAGGCTCTGATATCGATCTTGATCGCCTCGTAGCCAAGGTCGCTTGGATGTACCACGTGCGCAATTTGAGCCAGGGTGAAATCGCCAAGCGCTTCAAACTCTCCCAATCCGGCGTCTCCCGCCTTCTTGAGCAAGCAAAATCAAGTGGCGTACTCCGAACTGAGATAAACCTTCCCGATGCACTCTTCACAGAGCTAGAAAGCCAGCTCGAGGAGGCATATGGCATGAAGGAAGTGCATGTCTTTGATGTACCTGAGGTGAAGAGCGAGAGCGAGCTTGTCCATGATCTTGGTCGACTCCTTGCTATCAGGCTTGCCACGGGTGGTATTCACGCAAATGTTGTTGGTTTTACATCCTGGTCGCGCTCTCTTAGATCAACTGTCGAGGCGCTACGGAACACCAAAAACTCTGACGCTAAATTTGTTGTAGAAATGCTTGGCGATGTTGGCGATCCTGCTGCACAACACGACGCCGCACTAACTACTCAGCAATTCTCAGAAATTGTTCATGCTCAACCCATGTTTCTCCGCGTTCCTGGAGTGGTTCAGAGCAGGGAAATTCGTGACGTTCTCGTCAAGAATGATTTTCACGTCCAAGACGCCTTCCGTCTATTAGACCAAGTAGAACTTGCACTTGTTGGAATCGGTACGTGCGAGATTGTCCCTCCGCTTACCGGAGGCGATAACTTCTTCACCACGAAAGAATTCGAATCTGCAAAGAAGCTCGGTGCTGTTGGTCAGGTAAATCTGCGCTTTATTGATAAGGATGGAAAACCCGTAGCTACAAAGTTAGATGATCGTGTTATCGGAATTACTTTAAAACAGTTGAAGCAAGCCGAGACCCGAATTGGTGTTGCAGGTGGGGCTTCAAAATACCAAGCTATACGAGCTGCCCTACGAGGCGGTTGGATTAATACACTAGCTACTGATGTTGAAACAGCTAAGTGGTTGCTTGTTAACGCAGATCAGTAAGTTAAAAATCTGGCGGAGACGAGGAGATTTGAACTCCTGAAGGCTTTTACACCTTACCTCGTTAGCAGTGAGGCGCACTCGACCGGGCTATGCGACCCAGGTGAGCTTTGAGTAAATCTTTACATCACGAGTAGTGACATGAAATCTTCTACCAGAGTTCCTTCAAGTTTTGAGCGATTTAAGCAGAGATCCAAAATCTCTTTCTGTTGATCGGCAGGGTAAATTCGTGCCAGATTGATTTTGAATTTCTCTTGCAATAATGGAATTCCTTCAGTACGACGGCGTGCATGCCCGATTGGATATTCAACAACTTCTTCTCCAAGGACTGTGCCATCGGTAAAAGTAATAGTTATAGCATTTGCAATTGAGCGCTTTGATGGATCGTGATAATCAAGGCTAAATGCAGAATCTTCAACGCAGGTAATCTTCTCACGAAGTACATCGATGCGTGGATCTGCAGCCGTTTCGTCTTCGTAATCACGCGCGGTTAGGCGCCCAAAAATGAGTGGTATGGCAACCATGTATTGAATACAGTGATCGCGGTCTGCAGGATTTCTAAGAGGCCCCTTCTTATCAATGATTCGAATACATGCCTCGTGACTGCGAATTGTTATCTTTGCAATTTCGGCCTCTGACTTGCCTGCTACCCTCATCTGTTCAAAGAGAGTCATAGCTGCTTCAACTGCAGTTTGTGAATGAAATTCTGCAGGAAAAGAAATTTTGAATAGAATATTTTCCATAACATATGAGCCGTAAGAGCGCTGAAACTTGAAATGTTTTCCGCGGAAAAGTGAATCATAGAATCCCCAAATCTTTGCAGTCAGTGCACTTGGATAACCCATCTCTCCAACGCGCGCCATAAGTGCCAGTCGCACTGCGCGAGAAGTTGCATCACCTGCTGCCCATGATTTGCGAGAACCCGCATTTGGGAAATGGCGATATGTGCGAAGTGCTTGACCGTCAACCCATGCAAGCGATACCGCGTTTAGTGTCTGTTCGCGGGTAAGGCCCATTAATTGTGAGACAACTGCAGTAGATGCAACCTTGACCAAAATAACGTGATCGAGTCCAACTTTGTTGAAGGAGTTCTCTAGGGCAATACAGCCTTGGATTTCATGGGCCTTAATCATGGCGGTGAGGACATCCCGCATCACCAGTTTTTTTCCATTTCCAAAGGATGGGTTTTGAGCAATCCAATCAGCAGTTGCAAGAATTGCGCCAAGATTATCTGACGGGTGTCCCCATTCGGCTGCCAGCCATGTGTCATTGAAATCTAACCATCGGATCATTGCCCCAATATTGAAAGCACCTTGCACTGGGTCTAAGCGAAATGACGTTCCAGGTACTCGTACTCCCTTATCCGTAACTATTCCAGGAACAAGTGGGCCTAAAAGTTTGGTGCAGGCATCGTATTCAAGGGCTTCAAGACCGCATCCGATTGTGTCCATAAGGCAATTCCATGCAGTCTCATATGCAACATCTGAATTGATCTCGTAATTCAATACATAATCGACGATGTCGATAATTTCTTTATCAAATTCTTGTGCTGGTCTTGCGATCTGTGATGACACGAATCTATACCTTTTCTTGTAGTTATCGGTTTGAAATCGGGATGAACGCTAAATCCTCTGGACCTGTGTAATTGGCACTTGGGCGAATAATCTTGTTATCGATTCGTTGCTCAATTACGTGAGCAGACCATCCAGTTGTGCGTGCAATGACAAATATCGGAGTAAAGAACGCTGTTGGGATTCCCATTTGCTTATAGGCAACCGCAGAGAACCAATCAAGATTTGGAAACATATTTTTGACATCCCACATCACTGACTCAATTCGCTCCGCGACTTCATAAAGTGCCGTGGATCCCTGGTCAACAGAAAGATCGTAGGCAATCTTCTTAATAATTACATTTCGCGGGTCTGAGACTGTATAGACGGGGTGGCCAAAACCAATGACTACTTCCTTATTTCCAACCCGCTCACGAATATCAGCTTCGGCTTGATCTGGAGTGGAATAGCGCTCTTGAATTTCAAGGGCCACTTCATTGGCGCCACCATGCTTTGGCCCTCGAAGTGCTCCGATTGCACCAGTAATCGCAGAGTAAAGATCTGAGCCGGTACCAGCGATCACTCGTCCCGCAAATGTGGAGGCATTAAATTCGTGCTCAGCATACAAAATTAATGAGGCATGCATTGAATTAACCCAGAGTTCACTGGCTGGCTTGCCATGTAGCAAGTGAAGGAAGTGTCCACTGATTGAATCATCATCTGTTTCTACCGTAATTCGCTTTGCGTTATTGGCAAAGTGATACCAATAAAGAAGCATCGAAGGTAGACACGCAATTAGTTTGTCCGCGATTTCACGTGCACCTTCAGTTGTATGCGAGTCATCTTCTGGCGTGACGCAACCAAATGCTGAGACACCCGAACGCATTACATCCATTGGATGCGCCGTTGCTGGAATCTGTTCCAAAATTGCTTTTACCTGCCCTGGAAGTGAGCGAAGTTGCTGCAGTTTTTTCTTGTACGTCATTAATTGAGAAGCAGTTGGCAAAGTGCCATGAATAAGTAGATGAGCTACTTCCTCAAATTCACAATTTGCTGCAAGGTCTGCGATATCAAATCCTCTGTAATGCAAATCGTTTCCACTTTTACCCACACTACATAGGGTGGTGTTGCCTGCAGTAACACCTGAGAGCGCAACTGATTTCTTTGGTTTGAAATCTACCATGAGGGAACTGCTCCTTATTTTTCGTCGCGATATTGACCAAGCGCTTTTTCAAATGCGTGATAATTGATGCGCTCATACAGCTCTTCACGACTCTGCATCGAGTCAATAACGCCCGCTTGAGTTCCTTCGCGCCGAATATGTTCATAGACATTTTCCGCGGCTTTATTCATAGCCCTAAATGCTGAGAGCGGATATAAAATCATTCCAACGCCTTGTGCGGCTAATTGCTCACGAGTAAAGAGCGGAGTCAGGCCAAATTCAGTGATATTGGCAAGGATTGGTTTCTTTACTGATTGAGCAAACTTTTTGTAATCATCGAGGTCAGTAATTGCTTCCGGAAAAACTAAATCAGCGCCCGCCTCAATGTAGGCAAGAGCTCGCTCTATTGCTAAATCGATACCTTCATTTGCAATTGCATCGGTTCGAGCCATGATTTGAAATGAATCATCAGTACGAGCATCAGCTGCTGCTTTGATGCGGTCAACCATTTCACCCTTGCTAACAATTTCCTTATTTGGGCGATGCCCGCACCGCTTAGCACCGACTTGATCTTCAATATGCATTGCAGCTGCACCAGCCTTTATCAAGTCTTTTACTGTACGGCCAATATTGAAAGCAGACGGCCCAAAACCAGTATCAGCATCTACTAATAACGGGGTATCGCAAACATTGGTGATGCGGCGTACATCAACTAAAACATCTTCAAGAGTTGTAATTCCTAAATCAGGAACTCCGAGAGAGCCTGCCGCAACTCCCCCACCGGATAGATAGATTGCTCGATAGCCTGCGCGCTTCGCAAGGAGTGCATGGTTGGCATTAATTGCTCCAACAATTTGCAAGGGCATTTCATCTGCAAGGGCTTTTATAAAATTTGCACCAGCGGTTGGCGTGGTCATGGAGAAAGTCTACACATTCAAACTAAGGGCCGCTAACGCACCGTTCACGATTGAACCTGAATCAAGATCATGAATCTTATAAAGATCATGAATCGTTCCTGATTGACCAAATACATCGACACCCATAGCAACTTGTGGCATACCGAGCGCTGAACCTAGCCATGCCATTGCGTGTGATGCACCGTCGTGAATTGAAACAATAGGCGCGCGTTCTGTAAATACTGGACGAAGCGCACCGGGAAAAGATGGTGTGCTTGCTGTCCGAATTCCTTGTTTCAATGTCCGCTGCCAGCTGCCATAGAGGCGGCCAGGTGAAGTGATATCTACAACGTGTGCAATAACACCTTCACTTGCTAACTCTTTCGCTGCTTCTAGAACTTCAGGCATTACGGCGCCTGTACCAACGAGGTGAACAACTGGTGCATTTGTATCTTCAATAGTTACACCAGCAGTGTCACGTCCATCCACCAATCGATAAGCCCCGGCTAATACTTGCGAGCGAAGCAGCGCCTCACCTAAGCGATGGCGAGCATCATTAAATGGAGTTTGGTCTATCGGGCGAGTTGTAAGTCGGAAATAGAATGCCAATTCATTTGGTCGTAAATCAGGAGTTGTATCAATCTTGTTGCCAGCAACATGTGCGATAGCGTCACAGAGCATCCAATCAAGTGCTTGAGCGTATGCAGGTTCCATGAGAACTACTCCTGGTAATTCGATTCCGACAGATGGAGTAATTGTTGATTGATGTGCCCCACCTTCAGGTGCAAGAGTTACGCCTGATGGCGTGCCAGCAATAATGAATTTTGCTCCTGAATAAACACTGTAAATGAATGCGTCGAGACCACGAAGAACAAATGGGTCATAGACAGTACCGATAGGAATAAGTGGTTGATTGGAATGATCATAGGAGAGGCCAAGCATCCCAAGGAGCATAAATAGATTCATCTCGCTTATGCCAAGTTCTATATGTTGGCCCGTAGGACCTTCTGCCCACTTGAGAATTGGATCTTCATTCCAGCGACGTAATTCTTTGGGGTGGAATACACCGGTGCGGTTGATAAATCCACCGAGGTTGGTCGATGTTGCAACATCGGGCGCCGTGGTGACAAGGTAAGGACGGATTGTTTCATCACGACTAATCTCGCTGAGCACACGACCAAAGACTTCCTGTGTCGAGATTGTTCCTGTGCTCTTTGCATTTGTAGTAATCGGGATTACAGCATCTATATTCGCAACAGGATCTAATCGCTTCAGAGCCGCACTTCGAAGTGCCAGGAATTTTCCAGCTTCACTTGTTAAATCAAAGCCATCCCATTCATTTTCTGGCGTACGTCCTGATTCTTTGCGCAATACATCAATTTGTTCAACTTGCATCTGCGCTGAGTGATTGCGCGGGTCTCCTGCCATAGGCAGTCCCCATCCTTTCACCGTGTACGCAAATACAACACTTGGTCGATCTGTAACGCCATCGCATTCTTGAAAGGTTTCAACAAGGGATTCAATATTGTGGCCACCGAGGTCGCTGAGAATTTCGAAGAGTTCAGTATCGCTGTATCGCGTGAGGTGTTCTTCAACCCTTTTGGGAGCACCATCTAAAAATCGAGTACGCAGATCTTCCAATTTCTGACCGTATAGAGACTGATATTGCTCATTTGGAATATCGTCAAACCATTGCTTAAAAGAATCGCTACCGGCTACAGCAAATGCTTTCTTGAGTTTAGAGCCATATTTCACTTCAGCCACATGCCAGCCAGCTGCTTCAAATTGCGCACGCCATTGTGCGATGCGAATACCTGGAATAACCCGATCTAACGACTGGCGATTGAAATCAACAACCCACATGACATTTCCAAGACCATCAGTTGCAGGATCTGCGACCGCTTCCCAAATATTTCCTTCATCGAGTTCGGCATCTCCGATTAGAGCGATAAATCGTGAATGTGGTCGTGCACCAAAATGGGCATCAACATAGCGACGAGTAACTCCAGCAAAGAGTGGGGCTGCAGCACCGAGGCCAACAGAACCTGTAGAAAAATCAACTACATCCGGATCTTTTGTTCTCGATGGATAACTCTGAAGACCGCCAGCACTCCGAAGTGATGTTAAATATTTCTTATCTAAGTTTCCAAGTAAATATTGAATTGAGTGAAATACAGGAGATGAGTGTGGCTTCACGCTTACTCGATCATTTGCATCGAGATAATAAAAATAAAGTGAAGTTAAAATTGAAATCATTGAGGCACTCGATGCCTGGTGACCACCTACTTTGATGCCATCTGTATTTGGGCGACCATGATTTGCATGATCAATCATTCGCACAGTGAGCCAAAGGGTACGAGTTTGAATCTCTTCAAGAATCTCTAAATCTTTTTCAGATATACCCATTCGAGAATCATATGACCAAGTCAACTGTTACACGAGAGGAAAATTTAAGCTATCTCGAATTTCTACTACTTAGTAATCTAGAGCGGAGACGAGGAGATTTGAACTCCTGAAGGCTTTTACACCTTACCTCGTTAGCAGTGAGGCGCACTCGACCGGGCTATGCGACGTCTCCGAGTT